>Ga0222715_10001057_pt1 | contig 27046 bp, 24 predicted proteins | sample C33_9DmetaG_FD_165056 | JGI IMG/M metagenome (GOLD analysis project Ga0222715, IMG submission 165056) | Estuarine water microbial communities from San Francisco Bay, California, United States - C33_9D | ecosystem: Environmental > Aquatic > Marine > Unclassified | place: USA: California...
GTTACGACTCCGCAGGCTTTTGAAGGGTTGGAGATGGCAGGCAGAGCGTTGTGGAGGACTTCGGCAACAAAAGCAGTCTCCGATCATAACGTCCCCACAAAGGATATTACCAATATCACTGATCCGATCGCTAAATTGCAATTAGATACGCTTACCGGAAATTGCTCGCGCTATGGGATCACTCACCATGGTTTAGGAGACCCCCGTCAGGGTATTGTTCACGTAACGGGGCCCGAGCAGGGATGGAGCTTGCCTGGGATGACCATCGTATGTGGTGACTCTCATACTGCTACCAACGGAGCTCTGGCGTCGTTAGCTTTCGGTATAGGTACGTCAGAAATTGAGCATGTCTTAGCTACCCAATGCCTAGTACAGCGAAAGGCAAAAAATATGCGTATACGCGTAGAGGGATCGCTAGGAGTCGGCGTGTCTGCCAAAGATCTTATCCTCCACGTGATAGGCGTGATCGGGACTGCAGGCGGTACAGGTTATACTATCGAATATGCCGGTTCGGCAATTCAAAAGCTGACGATGGAAGGTCGTATGACCGTCTGTAATATGTCCATAGAAGCAGGTGCTAGAGCTGGTCTGATTGCTTTTGACACAGTCACTCGAGACTATGTGCAAGGAAAGCCTTATGCCCCGGCTGGAGACTTATGGGAAGTAGCATTATCCGCATGGTCTAATTTGGTCTCGGACGATGGAGCGTTTTTTGATAAGGAAATTGAGATAGCGGCTGAAGATATTTTGCCCCAGGTTTCATGGGGAACCTCGCCGGAAATGGTACTGCCCGTTGATGGAGTTATTCCTCACCCGGAAAGTGAAAAGGACGAGATGAAAAGGATAGGCATGAGTAATGCGCTCAAGTACATGGATCTCAGTCCTGGACTCGCTATTACGGATATTACTGTTGATAAGGTTTTTATTGGATCCTGTACCAACAGCCGTATAGAGGACTTAAGAAGTGCGGCATCGGTCGTTAAAGGTCGAAGACTCTCAGCTGCTGTGAAGGCTGCTCTCGTGGTTCCGGGCTCAGGTCTAGTTAAAGCACAGGCCGAATCTGAGGGGTTGGATCAGGTGTTTTTGGACGCGGGGTTTGAATGGAGAGAACCAGGGTGCTCTATGTGTCTAGGTATGAATGCTGATCAACTTGAAGCGGGTGAGCGGTGCGCGAGTACTTCAAATAGAAATTTTGAAGGTAGGCAAGGCAGAGGCGGTCGAACGCATTTAGTTAGTCCAGCAATGGCTGCGGCTGCAGGTATCGCAGGACATTTTGTGGATATAAGGGACTTCTAGGTCATGGAAAAGTTCACCAAGTTGAAAAGTATTGTGGTTCCGATTGATAGACCAAATGTCGATACAGATGCTCTTATACCTAAACAATTCTTAAAGTCGATTAAAAGAACTGGTTTTGGGCCAAACTTGTTTGATGAGTGGCGGTATTTAGATCATGGTTCCCCAGATCAAGATAACACGCTGCGTCCATTAAACCCTGATTTCGCTCTAAACCAAGAGAGGTACCAGAACGCAGGAATTTTATTGGCTCGAGAAAATTTTGGCTGCGGCTCCTCACGTGAGCATGCGCCTTGGGCTCTTTTTGATTATGGCATTAGAGCCCTGCTGGCACCGAGCTTTGCCGACATTTTTTTCAGTAATTCCTGTAAAAACGGGCTGTTACCAATAGCACTGCCCGCAGATATCATTGATCAATTATTCACTGAAGTTACGGAATGTCTAGGCTACGAGTTAAACATAGATCTAGAGCACCTTACTGTAGGAACACCCAGTGGCCAAGTGATCTCGTTTGATTTTGATGCGGGATTACGTGACCGATTGTTGAAGGGGATGGACGACATCAGCGTGTCCTTAGAGCACGCTGATTTGATTAAGAAGCATGAAGAAGAAAAGCGTAAAATTGCTCCGTGGCTCTTCAACTAGTTTTGTTTGTCTGACATTTGTCACAGACTACCCATCTCATCTGCTAAAGCTCGCAATTTAAATTTTTGGATTTTACCAGTTGAGGTCTTTGGCAGTTCCATAAAGATTACAGTTTTCGGAGCTTTGAATTTTGCAATGTTATTTCGACAATATGCGATTACTTCTTCTTCAGTAACCGATTTCTCATGATTTTTCAGGAATACGAAGGCGCATGGTGTTTCGCCCCACTTGTCGTCCGGCCGCGCAACTACTGCGGCTTCGAGTATACTTGGATGCTTATACAGCGTTTCTTCAACTTCTATCGACGAAATATTTTCTCCGCCAGAAATTATGATGTCTTTAGACCTATCCTTGATCTGTAGGTAACCATCTGGGTGCATGACCGCTAAATCTCCAGAATGGAAATAGCCACCAGCGAGGGCTTCTTCCGTAGCGGCTTTATTTTTTAGGTAGCCGCGCATAACTACGTTGCCCTTAAACATGATTTCCCCAATCGTCTCGCCATCGCGTGGTACTGGGGTCATTGTGTCTGGATCCATGACATCTAAGTCTTCTAGCACGGCGTATCGAACACCCTGCCGTATAAGAGTTTCAGCATACTCGTCTGAATTAAGGTCTTTCCAATACTTTTGAGGCGCATTGAACACGGCGGGACCATAGGTTTCAGTTAATCCGTAAGTGTGAGTTATGTGAAAGCCAGCTGCCTCTGTCGCTTTGAGCACTGCCGCTGGAGGTGCCGCACCAGCGGTCATGACTTCGACTGTATGTGGAAGTTCCTTTTTCTCTGAGGGATCGGCATTCGCTAAGAAGTTTAACACTATAGGTGCACCGCAAAAGTGGGTTACTTTGTGCTCGCTTATAGCATCATAAATATTTTTTGCTGCGATTCTTCTTAAACAGACGTTAGTACCGGCCATCGCGGCAATTGCCCAAGGAAATGTCCAGCCGCAGCAGTGGAACATTGGAAGAGTCCAAAGATACACTGGATGGTGGTTCATATTCCATGACATTGCGCAGCCAATAGCGTTTAAATAGGCACCCCGGTGATGGTAAACAACACCTTTCGGATTGCCAGTCGTTCCAGAGGTATAGCATAAGGCCATTGCTTGCCATTCATCATCGGGCAGAGTCCATGTTGAATCCGCATCACCAGTTTCTATAAACTCCTCATACTCAATTTCACCTAGTCGATCATCAGAAGGCGATTCTTCATCGGAAATATCTATTACAAGTGGGTTGCTAGAACACTTTTTAAGTGCATCCCTAACGACAGAAGAGAATTCAGTATCTGTAATCAAGATCTTCGCCTCGCCATGATCGATTATAAAAGCGATAGCGTCACTGTCTAGCCGTATATTAATAGGGTTAATGATGGCACCAGCCGCCGGCACTCCAAAAAGACATTCGTAGAAGGCAGGAATATTTGTTGCTAGAACGGCAACCGCATCTCCTTTTTTGATTCCTTTTTTTGTCAGTGCGGAGCGCAGTTTTTTACACCGTGCGAATGTTTCGCTCCAAGTATATTTCCGATGGCCATGAACGACTGCTTCGGCTTGAGGGTATATGGCGGCAGCACGTTCGATCCAAGTTAGCGGCGTCAGCGGGACGTGGTTGGCAGGAGTTTGGTCAAGGTTTATTTCGTACGGATTAGTATGTTCTTCGGTCATTTTTCTTGTCCTTAGGCGTCTTCCCATTTTGGTTGTCGTTTCTCTGAAAACGCGTTCAGTCCTTCTTGCCCATCTGGCGAGAGTAGATTGCACACGAGGTCAGCAGAAGTTTGTGCGTACGCTTCAGTGAGAGGTTTACCTGACTGTCGGTTGAATGACGCCTTACCCAAACTCACTGCAAATTGCGATTTTTCGGCTATTTTTTGGGCGAGCAGTTTTGTCTCCGCAACTAAATTCTCATCCGGTGTGACTTTGTTTATTAAGCCAATTTTTTCCGCTTTTTCTGATGAGATGAAGTCGCCAGTAAGTAGCATTTCCATAGCAATTTTTTTAGGGACAACACGGCTCACTGCGACAGAGGGTGTGGCACAATAAAGACCGTTTACTATACCATTAGTTGCAAAAATTGAGGATTCTCCTGCTACCGCAAGATCACAGGTTGCGACTAACTGACAACCGGCTGCCGTCGCAATACCTTGAACCTGAGCTATCACCGGTTGGGTAAGAGTTGCGATTTTTTGCATCATCGAGGAACATAATCCCAGAAGGTGGGTAAAGTAGGCCTCATTGTTGTTTCTGAGCATGTCTTTTAGGTCATGCCCGGTAGAAAATGCTTTTCCATTTGAGGCGATTATTAAGACTTTTATTTCTGTATCATGGGTGATCTTATCGAGTTTGCTAGTCAAGTCTAAAATAACCTGCTCAGTGAGGGTATTGTACTGATTGGGACGGTTTAAAGTTATGGTCGCAATACCACTTTCGACTTTGTAAGCGGTGCCAGCAACTTCCGCGGTGTGGTCTGCTTGATTTTTCATCATCGCACCTCAAAACATTTCGTATCGCTTGTATTGTCAATAAAAGTTAAAGTAGGTGCAAGTAGTACCTGTCACACCTGTTGAGACGATTTAATTCCTGTTATGAGTTGATTCACGATTTTCGCAAGCGCACTATAATATTTTTCGCGTCGCTTACCAAAAAGACTATACTACTCGCATGTTAAATAAATTATTTGCCAAACTAAATATCACCTCAACGCATCAGTTCATTCTAGTTAATATTGTCTTCGCGATAACAGGTACTTTATCAGTGCTTCTTGCTGGCCCCATGATGGATTTTTTCGGAATTGGTTCCAGCAGCTACGGTGAAATAGTTTACTGGGTAATAAGAATCTTTTTAATCTTCCTCTTTTATCAATGTCTCCTAGTTATAGTTTCTATACCGTTTGGACAATTCGCTTATTTTAGGGATGTACAAAAAAAGATGTTGGCAAAATGTGGTGTTCGATTTTAGTTACTTTCAGGTAGAAAGTTACTATTAGGTAAAAGTTTTAGACCTCTTAAATAGTTGAGCCGATATGCCTCGAAAAAACACGGAACTAATAGAAGGTGACTGTTTAGAAGTCTTGGACAGGTTGTACGAAACACGGGGTGAGATCGCAGATCTAGTGTTTTGTGATCCTCCCTACCACTTATCGAATGATGGCGTAACCTGTCAAAATGGAAAAATGGTAGAAGTCAATAAGGGTGAATGGGATCGATCCGCAGGTTTCGAAAATAATCTGAAATTTAATCGCGCTTGGGTCAGAAAATGCCAGAATCTCCTTAGACCAAATGGGTCGATGATGGTGTCAGGTACGTTACATTCAATTTATAGCATCGGGTTCGCGATGCAAGAACTCGGGATGAAACTGATCAACAACATAACGTGGCAAAAACCTAATCCTCCGCCGAATCTTTCGTGCCGGTATTTAACTCACAGTACGGAAACAATTATTTGGGCGGCTAAAAATGAAAATAGCAAACATAAGTTTAACTACCAACTTATGAAAGAAATCAATGATGGCAAACAAATGAAGGATGTTTGGACAATGACTGCGCCCAGTAAGCGTGAAAAGGTCCATGGCAAACACCCTACCCAGAAACCTCTTTCACTGATGACTCGTTTAATTCTTGCCTGTACTGAAGAGGGAGATGTTGTCTTGGACGCATTTAACGGGAGCGGTACAACTGGAGTCGCTGCCATTCAGACAAAGAGGAAATACATTGGGATAGAGTCTGAATCTAGTTATGTGGCACTAAGCAAGAAGCGTTTTGCCGCGTCAATAAAGAAAGCCTGATATCAAATGAAACGTACGATCGTATATCCGTTAGCTTTCGCAGTGGCCTTTGGCTTTTACTTTTTAACGAAAGACACGATGCTTGATATTGAAACCAGCGAGTTGAGAAAAGTTACCATGAAGAATGGCATAGCCTATGACTGGCGAACTGACGAACCATTGCATGGACAGCTAATTGAGCGAAATTTAAACGGCGGGATCATCGCAAAAGTGAGCTACTCTGATGGACGACTTAGTGGTTTGACTGAGTATTTCTATGACAACGGCAAGCGGAAAGCCGAGATTCTGTATCAAAATGGCAGGGAGCATGGAAATTGGAAATATTTTGATCGGGATGGCGTGTTGGTTAAAAAAATTTATTATCAAGATGGTCAATTGGTAGAGCAATAAGTTTTCGCGGTTGATCGAGTACTCCCTCAGATAGACCGCAACTCTTCATCAAGATAAGCTATGATGTCATTTGATTCGTATAGCCACGTTACCTGAGAGTTTTTCTGCTCAATGCGAAGGCAGGGAACTTTATGCTTACCCCCTTCTTCAATTAAAGTTTGCTTGTGCCCTAAATTATTCTTTGCATCTCGTAGCTCAATATTGATAGCTTTGTGGTGCAAGTGACGCCGAACTTTCACGCAAAAAGGGCATGCATTGAAGTGGTAAAGGCTGAATCGCCTGCTGATGGCATTAATTTTTTCTTGGGCAGCGGCATCTCGTTTCACGGGCGTGGAGCGCGTGATTAAATCGAGCGAGATAATTATTTTCCCTAATATCCATCGTATGAGTTTCATAAAATACCTTTCTTATTCTCTAGTCAAATCCACTATAATGAACAACATTTTCAAGTTTTTCTCTTACACTTACCAACGTATTCTCGACCGCAGAGGTGTCTTCGTACCCTAGTGCCATTCCAGAGACTAGCACTTGGGTTCTGGGTATATTGAGGTGTTTAAAGATTGGTTCCTGAAAAGTAATCCAAGCAGCTTGGGGACAGGTGTGCAGGCCCTCGCCTCTGGCTGCTAACATGACCGTTTGCATATAAAGCCCCACATCAGACCAACTTCCTTTTCCTAAATACGCATCGGTTGTGAAGAAAATTCCCACTGGTGCATCGAAAAAACAGTAATTTCTTCGTGCTTGTATTGCTGTTCGTTTTCGATCTCCTTTTTGAATGCCTACTAAGCCATATAAATCCCAACCAATTTTCCGTCGTCGTGAGGTATGCAATTCGTTCCATTTTTCGGGGTAGTAGTCGTATTCGGCATAGCTATGCGCTTGCCCAGAATCAAACAATTCACACACATCTTTCACGATCGAGTCGCGCACTTTCCCCGCACAAACATAAGCATGCCACGGCTGCGTATTTGTTCCACTTGGTGAGCGTTGAGAAATTGACAGTACTTTTTCTATTTTTTCCTTACTAACGGTTTGTTTGGTAAACGCTCTGATCGACCGACGTGATCGGATAGCTTCTTCGACATCCATAGCGGTTTAAATCCTTTATCTGGGCTGAACTGAATAACAATTATGATACCAGTACGAGCCCCACGAATGAAGACGCCTGTTAGTTGGCGTACGACAAATATCGACAAATGTGACCGTGAACCTCACGTGAATTCGACCGGCAGTTTACTCAGTACTCTAAAAAATGAATTTGACCATTCCATTTCGTCTTCAAGAAGTTTTATGTTTGGCGCACGTGTGAGGAGTTCTCTGATTGCCGTTTTTCCTTCCATTCGCGCGAACTGATTTCCAAGACAATAGTGTGATCCTCCGCCAAACGAAAGATGACCACGATCAGACCGAGTGATATCAAACCTGTCTGGATCCGGAAAGCGCTCCGGATCTCTGTTTCCAGCGCCCAACATTAGCCAGAGAACAGAATTTTTCATTAGCTGTTTGTCCCCGATATTTAATGGCTTTTCTAGCACCCTCCAATTGAAAAGAATAGGTGTGTCGTATCGAAGGCATTCATCCACCGCGTTATCAATAAGTTCCGGCTTACTATAGAGCAGAGCAATTTGTGATGGATTTTTAATAAACGCTAAAAGACCATTTCCAATGAGGCCTGTAGTTGTTTCATATGCTGCTACTAATAGCCCTATGGCCTGTATAACAAGCTCGCCTTCTCTCAGACGATCGCCCGCATCTTCCGCTCTGATGAGTTCGGAAATCAAATCATCTTTCATAGATACGCGTCTAGCTTTAACTAGATCTTCGAAGTAGTTTGCAAGATCTTCACCAGCTTTTCGGACTTTCAGTTGTTCAGATTCAGGGAGAAATTTGGCCCAAAAAGCTTTAGTCCTCTCTCCGGCCCATTTCTGAAAAATAAGACGGTCACTATCAGGTATCCCCATAATGCGGCATATCATTCTACTTGGGAGATCGACCGCCAGATCGTCACAGATATCCATCCCTCCCTCTGCCAGCCCCTTAGTGATAGCTTTACTAACAGCCTCGTCAATAGCTGTTTGCATCATTTTGATCGCGCTGCCGGTAAACGCTTTTATCACTAATCGGCGTAACCGTAAGTGTTCATTCCCGTCCATATTTAACATGAAGTTATGGAAGTCACCTTTAGTATCCAACGGATCGAAGCTGGGAGAACTGCCATCGGCTAGAGTCATTGACACAGAGGAACTTTTTAGAACATTAGTAATATCCGCGTAACGGGTTAGCCTCCATACTCCGAGAGGTGTTTGGTTAATGGGGTCGGTTTCGCGGAGTTTCCTCAGGCCTGGGTACGGGTTGTTTCGAAAAGATAAGGATAAAGGATTAGAGCCTCCCCAATCGTCATCTGATAAATTACCGAGTTGGTCTAATAAACTCCCCGTCACTCTTTATACCCCCCATGTTACTGTGTTTAACACTAACAACAGTTTTTGTGGATTTTTAATACTAATGGATTCGGTGAAGTGTCGTTAGTAATTAAAGTAGTTATTTTTATTTTTTTTTCAGGGTAATATGCAAAACATGAGTACAGCTCGAGTAAAATCCTTACCCAGTTCAACGATCCAAGAGTTACTTAGGGGTCTGAAAAAGCCGGTTCGCCTAGCGTCACAATCGCCGAATGGGTTCCCGCTCATTTCGACTCTATGGTTTTTATATCACGATGATCATTTTTGGTGTATCACTCAGAAAAGTACTTTACTGCGCAGAAATCTCGCGACTAACCGAAAGTGTGCTTTTGAGATTGCTTTAGGCGAGGACGCCAAATATAAAGTGATAAGAGGGCAAGGGACTGCAGTACTTGACTTGTCCGATGGTGAAAGGGTGACCAATTTGATGATTGCTCGTTACATTTCCGATCCTGAGGGCCCGATAGCCCGACAGCTCCGTGCCCAGATACCAACTGAATACGCTATTCGAATAGCTCCCATTTGGGTGAGGGGACAGGGGTGGCGGAGTCAATAGGTGATTAGGTAACTAGATTTTAGTACGACTAAACGCCTTAATTCCGACCGCTTTTCTTATGTCCTGTAAAAGTGGTTCGGACACAGCGCGCGCTTTACCAGCACCTTCCTGTAAAGTGTTTTCTACAAAGCCTCTATCGAGAGTAAGTTTTTGATACTCGACGCGATATGGTGTCAGCACTTCATTAAGTAATGAAAATAGCGTTTCCTTAGCTTTACCCCAAGCAATTCCATTTTCATAACTTTGACGAAAATCGGCCACTTCACTCTCTGTTGCAAAAGCTTTAAAGATTTTAAAAACTGAACAGGTTGACGGATCTTTTGGATCGCCAGGCTCTAACGAGTTTGTTTTGATTTTCATCACAGCTTTTCGAAGTTTCTTGTCTTCGGCAAATATTGGAATAGTGTTGTTATAGCTTTTACTCATTTTTTGACTGTCGATCCCAGGCAATACTCCGGTTACTTCGTCGATTTGAGGTTCAGGTATAGTAAAGAGCTCTCCATAGTGATGATTAAAACGCATCGCTATATCTCGTGTCATTTCGATGTGTTGCTTTTGATCCTGTCCCACAGGTACCACATTTGCTTTGAACATTAATATATCTGCAGCCATGAGCACGGGATAATTATATAAGCCCATCGTGATGCCTTTATCTGGATCCTTCGATCCAGCTAGTTCATTATCTGTTACTGCCGCTTTGTAGGCATGTGCTCTATTCAGCAGCCCTTTCGCGGCGAGACAACTGAGGATCCAGTTGAGTTCGAAAATGTCAGGAATGTCAGACTGTCGGTAAAAAGTGACGTTTGTGGGATCCAGTCCGCAGGCCAACCAACAGGCAGCAATTTCAAAACTCGAGTCATGAGTCAAGGAGGGATCTAGATTCTTGATTAGGGAATGATAATCGGCTAGGAATAAGAAACTGGATACGCCCGCTTTTCGGCTCGCCGAGATGGCCGGAAGCACCGCTCCCGCCAGATTACCAAGATGAGGTATTCCACTTGTGGTAATTCCGGTTAGGACTCTTCTGACTTTGGTTTCAGTAGGATTGTTCATAGTAAGAAGATTTTAAACGAAAACCCTAGCTTTGCGCACTAACTCATTTTATACGTCGCGCTCGACCAGTCACCAATAGTTTTTCATTTTTAATTGGCTAGTTTTTGAGCCCACATTGCACGCACATCATCGAGTTTGATAGTCGCTATTATTTCCTCTTCTTCTATGACGTTGAGCAGTTCTTGTCGACCATCCCCCCTGAGACTATAGAACACTACTGCGCCATCAGGGCCACCTCCTTCGCTGTGAGTATCGTCCTTTTTCCCCCTGTAGTATTGTCCAGCCTGTCGAATCTCTTTGATTGTTCCGTCGGTTTCGTAAATCCTTAGTTCTCCGGAGACGATGAGCATGTTAGTTTGTGCAATATGAGTATGGACAGTTATCTTTTTGTCGGCTTGAAATTTAAATATTAGGTCGATAATTTGCCGTTCTTCATCGAAATCGTAAAGTGAGAATTCCGCGTTTTCGACATAAGGGAATGGTCCCCAGTCAATTCTGCTGTCATCGAATAGGAAATTAGTTGCGCTTTTTAAATTGGATGCGGCCATTTCATAGCTCCCTTTTTTCTGGTTACTCCCGTAGCGGTTTTAACTTGGCACTAAAACTGTAGCAAAGCATATTTAGGATAATATAGTAAATTGCTCATTATTTATCGACAAGCTATCTGCATTCAATACTGATCTAACCGGTAGTGAATAAAATAAAAATTGATAATGCGTTGCAGTCCCTCAATGCAATATAATGACTATAAATCAAAATAGCGCATTAATTTTATGAATGTAGTTACTCGTTTCCCTCCTAGCCCTACCGGCGACTTACACATTGGGAGTGCTCGCACAGCACTTTACAACTGGCTGTATGCACGGAAACACAATGGTGAACTTGTGTTCCGACTGGAGGATACCGATCGAGAAAGGTCAACTCAGGAAGCTGTTGATGTCATCGTGGAAGGAATGCGTTGGTTGGGTCTTGATTATGATAGCGGTCCTTACTACCAGACCGATAGATTTGACCGATACAAAGAGGTTGTTGATCAACTACTCGACTCGGGATGGGCTTACAGATGCTACTGCGATCGCGAAAGGTTGGATAAACTTCGGGAGGAACAAATCGCGGCCAAAATAAAGCCACGCTACGATAGTTACTGCCGTGATAGGTGTAGCGATGTCCAAGATGGAAGTTATGTTGTCCGATTCCGTACCCCATTTGAAGGAATTATAACTATAGATGACGAAGTGCATGGCGTAGTGAAGATTGATAATTCTGAACTCGATGATTTAATCATTATGCGCTCTGACGGAGTGCCAACTTATCACTTGACAGTTGTGGTAGATGATTTCGATATGAATGTTACACACATTATAAGAGGAGATGATCATTTAAATAACACCGCTAGGCAGTTACACATTATTGACGCTTTAGAGGCGCCGCGTCCGACTTACGCGCACATACCTATGATAAATGGCGCGGACGGTAAGCGCCTTTCGAAGCGCGAGGGTGCGACGAGTGTTCTGAGTTATCGAGATGAGGGTATCTTACCGCATGCATTGTTGAATTACTTAGTGAGACTTGGATGGTCTCAGGGGGACGATGAAATTTTTTCGATCAATCAGATGATTGAACAGTTTAATTTAGGCGGCATAAATAGATCAGCGTCTGCTTTTGATCAGGAGAAACTACTATGGTTCAACCAGCATTATATACATGAGACTCCGCTTGAAGAATTAGCCGAATATGTACGACCTTACTTCGTGAAGGCTGGTTTGCATATAGAAGATAATGAGAAATTTATGCTAGTGGTCGATGCGCAAAGGACTCGAGTAAAGACATTAGTAGAAATGGTTGAAAAAAGTACCCCATTCTATGGACCATTTTTAGGCCATGAGGAGAGTGCGGCAAAAAAACATTTGCGGGGAGCTGTAAAGGAACCCTTGGAAGCCATACGAGCGCTGTTGTTAGATGAAAACCCTTGGACGCCGGCTGAATTGCATGATTTAGTTGAAACAGTCGCAAGTAAGTATAATATGAAGCTAGGTAAAGTTGCTCAACCACTGCGCGTTGCTGTTACTGGTATCGCTGCATCGCCAGGTATTGACGTAACTCTTTTTCTAATTGGGCGCGAAGAATGTGTGAAGCGACTCGATTTAGCACTCGCTTATATAAAAAACAGAGTGCAGTCAGCTTGACAGTTAGAGTGCTGTGCCGTAATCTGCGCCAGCTTGAGACGTATTAGACAAATACCGGAATGCTTGCTTCTGTTCGTAATATGCATGAATCAGGGGCCATAGCTCAGCTGGGAGAGCGCTGCAATGGCATTGCAGAGGTCGGCGGTTCGATCCCGCCTGGCTCCACCAAAATTAGTCCCCATCGTCTAGAGGCCTAGGACACTGCCCTTTCACGGCGGCAACAGGGGTTCGAATCCCCTTGGGGACGCCAATTAAACTTATACTGACCGCCCTTTACAGGGGGCGGAAGGTGTTTGACCGGTCGGTGGATAAGCTTTTTCTAATTGGCTTTGTTCGCTTGCAAGGCCAGAGAGTAGCTCGTTCTAGCGATAATTTGTTCACGGTACGCTTTGAGAACACTCGGATAGTCGCAGCCGACGTGATCAGCCCAGTCCAAAGTGCTGACCATCATGATATCTGCTCCAGTGAAGGTCGTCCCCACAAGACACGGTCGACCATCTTTTATCTTTTCTGAAGCTGCTGAGATCATCCGCGAAAAATAGTTGCGTGCCGCAACGCAAGCGGTGTCCGCGCGGCCGTATATGTCGGGTAGCCCTTCATGGCGTCGCAACACATATAGCGAAGTCGCGTCTAGTTCCGTTGAAATGAATGACATCCACTCATGATACTCGGCTATAGATTGGATATCTGCCGGCATGAGTCTTCTTCCAGTACAGTTATATCTAGTAGCCAAGTAGTTAATTATTCCCGCGCTCTCACTAACCCTGATATCCCCATCAACCAACGTAGGTATTTTGCCGGTTATATTTAATTTTCTGTACTCAGCACCCGTTGTGGGCGCGATTCTAGTTTGCAATGCTCGTGTTTCGTAAGGAAGGGCGAGTTCAAGAAGAGCCCAGTGAACTCGGAATGTTCGCGGTGTTCCTACCCCAAAAAGGATCCGATCATGGATATGCTGCATACGCTGTCATTCCTTTATTACTTGCCGGTTGATTTTCCTTATGGTCTGCTTCGGACTTACTAGTGAATGTTATCACCTTAAAAATGGGAATAATTGGTGGTGGCGATTTGAACATGAAGTTCTCCTTCGCAAAGAGATTAATTTTTGCTAATCTTTAGACTCAATTATGTGATCAAATAAGTTAATTTCACCGTATTTCATGGGTAATTCAAAAGTATGGTTTTTTACCGAGCGTTGCGCAAGATTTAGTTCGTGCGGGTGATTTTTTCATTTGATAGATACTGTTTTTGGTGAGGAGAAATAGATGTCGAAATTGCGAGATTTTGGAATTGCCTTCGATGAAAAATCTTTGGGGTTTAATCCTGAAGAGCTTCGTGAAAAGTATAAGACCGAGCGCGACAAACGAATCAGGCAGGATGGTAACAGCCAGTACAAGGAGACGGCTGGAGATTTCTCTAAATACGTGGATGATCCTTATGCAGATAAAGAATTTAATCGAGCTCCTCTAACTGATCATTCTGATGTGGTGATTATTGGGGGTGGTTTTGGTGGACTAGTTTCTGGGGCCCGTTTTCGAGAGATTGGTACTGACAAAGTCCGCATTATTGAGAAAGGCAGTGACTTTGGTGGAACATGGTATTGGAACCGATATCCTGGAGCTATGTGTGATGTGGAATCTTACATTTATTTGCCTTTGTTAGAAGAAATGAACTATGTGCCGATAGAAAAGTATACCCACGCGCCTGAAATACTGTCCTATTGTAAAAAATTGGCAGACCACTATGACTTGTACAAAGATGCTTGTCTTCAAACTGAGGTAACGGAAATCAAATGGGATGAAGGTTCCGCTGTCTGGTTGATAAACACTAACCGCGGAGATGTTATGACGGCGACGTCCGTTGTTATGTCCAATGGCCCGCTGAATCGGCCAAAACTACCTGGTATTGAAGGGATAAATCAATTTGAAGGGCATACTTTTCATACTAGTCGGTGGGATTACGACTACACGGGTGGATCGTCAGAGGGTGGTTTAATCGGGTTGGAAAATAAGCGAGTAGGTATTATTGGTACCGGCGCAACCGCGGTGCAGTGTATCCCCCATCTTGGTGCATCGGCCAAAGAACTTTTTGTGTTTCAACGTACCCCATCATCAATCGATGTCAGAAATAATCGAAAGACAGATCCAGAATGGGTAAAGAATCTTGTGCCCGGATGGCAAAAGCGAAGAATGGAAAACTTCAATAGCTTGGTAAGTGGCGGTTTAGAGAACGAGGACATGGTTGGCGACGGGTGGACCGAAATCTACAGAAATCTTACTGGAATGCTCCCGCCGGAAGGCTTTGAGCAGCTTTCGGAAAAAGATATGGGACTGGCTACTGAATTAGCGGATTTTAAAAAGATGGAATCGATCAGAAATCGAGTTGATAGCGTAGTTGAAGATAAAGAGACTGCTGACGCTTTAAAGCCATACTATCGACAGTTCTGTAAGCGTCCCTGTTTTCACGATGAGTATCTTGAGACATACAATAGGGAAAATGTTAAGTTGGTAGACACTCAGGGTTTAGGGGTCGACAAAATTACAAAAAATGGTGTAGTGGTTGACGGCAAAGAATATATACTGGATTGCCTGATCTTCGCTACAGGATTTGAGGTTGGAACCTCTTACACTCGACGATCCGGATATGAGGTTATCGGGAAAAATGATCTCAAGCTCAGCGATAAATGGAAGGATGGACCGAAAACTTTTCAAGGTATGTTCTCTCATGGCTTTCCTAATTGTTACTTTTTGGGAGTTATCCAGAGTGCCTTAACCACTAACTTTGTTCACCTGTTGACCGAGCAAACTAAGCATATCGCGCACGTTGTAAAGTATTGCGGGGAAGATAACGCAAATTTGGTAGAACCAACCTTAGAGGCGGAAGAAGAGTGGGTCGCCTTAATCAAGCGAAATGCGCACCGAGGAGAGCGTTTTTTCGCTGAGTGCACCCCAGGTTACTACAACAACGAAGGTAACCATGATAAGAGTAACGGATTTTTATCTAATGCATATGGGAAAGGACCTGTGGCCTTTTTTGACCTTCTGCAAAATTGGAAAAAATCGGGAACTTATGAGGGACTCATGATTGAGCCGAGGAAATGAGGTAATTATCAATCCTAGCGATTTAATGTTGCGCCGCAAAAATAACCAGGTTGAGATCCATTAAAGCTTTGTGAGCGGTGCTAAAGTGCTCTACACTGGAGTAATTTAAGGGTATGATAAGCAATTAAGTTTTGACATAACACAGGGGTTACTGGGTGAAATTACTAAATCGGTTAGTTATTGGCTTTTTATCATTTCTAGTTATCGGCTCAATAAGCGCTGATGAGCCTGGTATTGCGGAAGAAACTGGGAAACAGTTGTTTCGTGCGGCGACTAGTGGTGATGTTAGCCAGGTGTTGCAAGCAGGGACAAGTAACCTAACTGGCAAGGCTCAAACTATGGCCGAGGGTACTTTACTCAGCTTGTTCCCAACCGCTGAAGTCGAGATTACTTGGAATGATGAGCAGGAGCTTGAAGGCAGCTTGTTAATCCTAACCCCTTTGCTCGAAAATGCCGACAATACTGAGTTGATGTTTTTGCAAGCCAGTGCGTCGCAGTATGATCGTAGAACTACGGTTAACCTAGGTCTTGGAGCTCGGCATTTAGCTATGGGTGATAAGTTACTAATGGGCGTGAATGCGTTTTATGACCACGAGTTTCCTTTTGACCATCAGCGAGTGTCGGTCGGTGCTGAACTCAGGACTACCATATGGGAGATCAACGCTAACTACTATTGGGGTACTAGTGGATGGAAGTTAGGTCGTGCAGGTGCTCTTTCTCAAGAGCGTGCCATGGATGGATTTGATATTGAATACGGGATGCCATTGCCATATTTGCCCCGTACGAAAATTTACGGCACTTACTTCAGATGGTCTTCTAGTCCAGGTACTAAAGGTGACAACGGTTGGCAGGGATCGCTCGAGTCCGAGATACTCGATGGTGTGAATTTCAAAATGGGGCATCGATATTATAGTGATATGAACGACGAAGTATTTGCTGCTATAGAAGTCGATGTGGTTGATTTGCTAACTACGAATGGTAGCGATAAGCCTTTTGTTTCGAATGTTGCCTGGGAATTAGCGAGCATGAAGGAAGAGCGTTATGCTAAGGTTCGAAGAGAGAACCTCATCAGGAAAGAGAAAAGAACGGTCGGTGGTGACTTTGTGGTAACGGTGAGTGGATTTTAGTTTAATTAGCAATGTACAAACTTAAAACGCGCTGCAGGCGCGTTTTTTTTTGGTAAACTAAAATGCTATCCTACAAATTTGATAGACTTACTTCTGAGTGACAGAGCTATTAGCGAGGGGGGCAGTTTCCCAGTCCTGGCTGACATACAGATAGATAAGACAGGTATCCTAGCCAGAATTTTCTTGATTCCATGTCGACAGGAGCTCCATCATCGGTTGAAAAAGGTTCCGTTCGCCAGCTCTTGCGGAGAATATAAAAATTTTCTTTTCCTGAAATAGCGCGAATAATACTAAATTCTCCAAGACCGTTCTGAGTGCTAGCGCCGCAAAAAACCATAAGGCCTAGAGTTGGATATTGATGCGAAACACCGCTGAGCGCTATCGGCTTAATGTCAAAATCTGTGCATGATCTTGATAAATAATCTACCACTCGCGTTACCATTTCGTCGAGGTCGGCATCGGGTACGTTGAGCAATTGCTGGACCGACAATAATTCTTTCCAGTCTTTTTCGGTAGAACCGTTGGGGGCATATTCAGTAGTAGAAAGATTATCCACTCTATCTGTGAAGATTTGCTGCCAGCCGTCTGGTTCAATGAATAGTAGCCTTTCAGTATCATCTTGACGTATTTCTTGAGATGAAACACTTAGGGTTGCCACTGTCGTGAAAATCACCAGCAGTGAGTTGATTATTTTGAGCATAAAGTCGGCACCTTTGGTTTTTTCTATCCCATAAAAAGCTGCAGTATAACCGAGAAATTGGCCATCCTGCATCGGTTGGATAAGCTTTCTCCGTCTTCGACTAAAAATAAATTGGAACATCTGGTCTCGTTTCTGTTAACTTTATCCTTTAAAACAGTTTCGCAATCGGAATTAAGTTGAAGCTAAGAGACTGCTGCGGGATTGAAAATTACCATCAAATATTGCGATTTTAAGGAGAGAATAATATGGCTCTTGATCAAACAACAGACGCCTTGCTACAGAACATAGCGGCCCAAGGCGGTCCGGCACTGCATGAAATGCCGGTAGATACTTGTAGGGATGTTTTTTTACAACTGGTGCGAAGTTTGGGGGGGGAGGTGATCCCAATTCACGATAGTAGCGATAGAACTATTCCTGGGCCAGATGGCGATATTCCAGTGCGTGTTTACACCCCACGCGACTTGGGAGGAGAAAAGCTACCAGTACTCGTCGTATATCACGGAGGCGGCTGGGTGATTGGTGACTTGGAGACGCATGACAATCAATGTCGGTATCTTTCAAATGAGGCAGATATGATTGTTGTTGCGGTGGATTACAGGCTGGCACCCGAGCATAAATTTCCCGCAGGTGTTAATGACTGTATCAATGCAACTAAATGGGTGATTGCTAACGCAGAAACTCTGGGCGGTGACGCGTCTAAGGTCGCTGTCACAGGTGACAGCGCAGGGGGCAACATGGCCGCGGTAGTGGCTCAGCAACTGAAAGGAAAAATCAAATTTCAGTTACTTGTGTATCCAGTTACAGATTTCTCTGAAACTGTCTACGCATCAAGAGAAGAGTTTGGGGGCGGTGAATACTTTCTCTCTATGGAGGATATGGCTTGGTTTGGCGGTTTGTTAGTGAACGAGCCTAGTGATTTACTTGGAGAAACTGCATCCGTCATGGCGAGGAAAGATTTAAGTGGCCTAGCACCAGCCTTAACAATCACAGCGGGTTACGATCCTCTGAGAGATGAAGGTAAGGCATATGCCGATAGACTTCGTGAGGCGGGCGTTTCGTCAGAATACAAGTGCTTTGACGGGACTATTCATGGTTTCACTCTTTTCCCTGGAGCATTGGAGGCAGGTAAAGAAGCACTTTCTCTTATGGTTCGTAGCTTAAAAGCCGCGGTAGCCTAGCGCGGTTAGGAAAGCGTATGTGGCAGAAAAGTCTCATGCGCTTTCACTAGTTTTTTAGACGGAGGGGAGTATGTCGGATAAAATTAACATTAAAGGGTCCGATGCTTTGCTAAAGACTACCCGGTCAGTGCGGCTCAGATTGGATTTTGAAAAAGCGGTACCTGACGAGGTGCTAAAGGACTGCATCACTGTGGCCTTGCAGGCGCCTTCGCAAACTAATACACAACAATGGCATTTTGTCGTGGTTACGGATCGTGGGCTCAGAGAAAGATTAGGTGATATTTATCGTGATACGTTTGATAAGTATTGGTCCGAGTCTGCTGAGAAGTCTGATGGCAGTATTGAAAATTACTCCGGCGGAGATCAGCGGATGATTGACTCGGCGCTTTATTTAAGAGATAACTTTCATAAGGTGCCGGCGCATGTTCTTTTCTGCGCCACCGGTAATTTGCCTGAGATGCCTCTGTTTGAACAAGCGTCAGCGTATGGTTCGATTATGCCTGCAGCTTGGTCTTTTATGCTGGCAGCTAGGTCACGAGGATTGGGAACATGCTGGACATCTGTCCATCTTAAAGAGTCTCAGAAAGTCGCAGAGGTTTTAAATCTTCCGGATAATTTAACTCAGGCCGTACTGATGCCAGTGGCTTATTATTCTGGTTCGGGCTTTCGTGAAGCGGCTCGTTTGCCACTTGATGATGTTTTACATTGGAACGGCTGGTAGACTCGTTAGAGTAATTTAAGCGTCAGCACCTAAAATAATTTTCTCTGCCAATAAAGTAGGATTTGTAAAACATACTTCGTGACTACCCGATAATTGAATAAGCCGGAAAAACCCTAGTTTCTCTGACAGTCGAGGATGCCAGTTCATGGCGTGCGGGAAACATGTATCCTCCGTTGCGTTGATATAAGTCTTGCCGATCGTCATCTCCGAGGGATCCTTGGAGAGTGAAATTTTGTCCTCAAAGGTTTTTAACGGGTGTGAATTCAGACTTTCATAGGTACTCGATGCCATTTCGTGCGTCGCGTCATTGATAAATCGCTCTCGCCAAATCGAGTAGGGTAAGAGTACAGAGCCATCAGGCTTTAGAGCTTCTTTCCATAATGTCAAAAATTCAGGAGGAACTAGATCATTGAGTGATTCACCATTTACAGGGACAAAAGCGTTCCAATAAATTAATCGCCGGATTAGGTAGGGTATACGATCAGCCACCGCAGTGATGACCATTCCCGCATAGCTATGGCCAACTAAAACGAAGTCCGACAGGCCTTGTTTGTCAATAAATTTTAGAAGGGATGTTACCGCTTCTTCCAAACCCGTAGACTTATCATCATTTTTTCCATTACCCCTTAGCGTTGGTAGGAAGACCTCGTGACCAAAGCTCCTGATATGCTCTGCTACTGGCTCCAAATGATTGCCTGAGTGCCAAGCGCCGTGTACCAATACGAAGGTTGTCAAAAGCGTTCCCTTTCATTTTCTGTTTACAGATGTTTAATGCATGTGCTGTCCCATTATAAAGAGATTACGTATTTAGCACATCGTTCAAGTGATAAAGTTTTGCAAGAAAAAGTCTGAAAATTAAAATAATACTAAAAATTAGCTCTAATTTTGACGAATCGGGTATATATATCAAATGAAAACTATAAAAATACTCATTTTGCTCATATAATTTCGCCGATTCTAGGTTAATGAGTGCGTTTCGGTGTTTTAATACAAAGATACGCTCAGGATTTTTCCAACAATATTTAAAATAATTACTCGATTTGTGAGAGCAAATAGTAATGCAGCTTTTTAGAGGCTTGAAATGACAGATCTTACGCTTTATCGAAACATTGGGATTTTTGCACACGTTGACGCGGGTAAGACCACTACTACTGAGCGGTTTCTCAAACTCACGGGGAAAATACATAAAATTGGTGAGGTGCATGATGGTGCCGCTACTACTGATTTTATGGATCAAGAACAAGAACGAGGTATTACTATTCAGTCCGCGGCCACAACCTGCTTTTGGAAAGACCATCGGTTTAACATCATCGATACTCCCGGACACGTTGATTTCACTATCGAGGTCTATCGGTCGCTTAAAGTTTTGGATGGAGGTGTGGGTGTTTTTTGTGGCTCTGGAGGAGTCGAGCCTCAATCGGAGACGAATTGGCGCTATGCAAATGATTCAGCTGTGGCGCGTATCATCTACGTGAATAAATTAGATAGGACTGGCGCCGATTTCTATAGAGTTGTTGAACAGGTGGAAAAAGTTTTGGGTGCACGCCCGGTGGTAATGGTGCTTCCTATCGGCATAGAGGATGATTTTTCGGGTGTGGTGGATCTTTTGACCCGCAAGGCTTGGGTTTGGGATGAATCTGGTGACCCGGCGAAATACACTATTTCTGACGTTCCTGAGGATATGGTTGAGCAAGTGGAGGAGTATCGGGAGAAGCTTGTTGAGGCCGCGGTTGAAATGGATGATGACGCGATGGAGCAATACCTGGAAGGTCAAGAGCCTAGCATAGAGACTCTTAAAGCGTGTTTAAGAAAAGGCACCATCGATTTAAGTTTTTTCCCTACTTATTGTGGTTCTTCTTTCAAGAATAAAGGCGTGCAATTAATTTTGGATGCCGTAATTGATTATCTTCCAAATCCGACAGAGGTAACTCCGCAACCTGAGGTTAATTTAGAAGGTGAAGAAACGGGGGAATTAGCATTAGTTGATCCTGATAAGCCTTTGCGTGCTCTAGCATTTAAGATTATGGACGATCGTTACGGCGCATTAACCTTTATTAGAATTTATTCGGGTATGATTTCTAAAGGTTCTACTGTGCTCAATAGCTTTACGGGTAAAACGGAGCGGATTGGACGTATTGTTGAAATGCATGCTGACTCGAGGAATGATGTAGATTCGGCACAAGCGGGCGACATAGTTGCTGTACTTGGTATGAAGAATGTTCAAACAGGGCATACGTTGTGTGATCAGAACCAACCAGCTACCTTAGAGCCGATGGTTTTCCCAGATCCTGTGATCTCAATTGCGATAGCGCCTTTGGATAAAGCTGGCGCAGAAAAACTCGGTATAGCCCTCGGCAAAATGATTGCTGAGGATCCATCTTTTAGAGTCGAGACGGATCAGGAAAGTGGTGAGACGATTATTAAGGGGATGGGTGAACTCCACCTGGATATTAAGGTAGATATTTTAAAGAGAACGCACGGTTGTGAAGTAGAGGTTGGTAAGCCTCAGGTAGCTTATAGAGAGACCATTACACAGCGGACCGAGGATGTTTATACTCATAAGAAACAGACAGGTGGAGCTGGTCAGTTTGCGAAAATTGATTATGTGATAGAGCCTGGCGAGGTGGGGACCGGCTTTTTGTTCGAGTCAAAAGTTACCGGTGGTAATGTTCCCCGTGAATTTTGGCCTGCAGTACAAAAAGGATTTCAACTAAGTACAGCTGAAGGAGTCTTAGCTGGTTATCCTATGCAAGATATTAAGGTGACATTGATGGATGGGGCGTTCCATGCCGTCGATTCTTCGGCAGTGGCTTTTGAGACGGCCGCTCGAGCCGCTTATAGACAGACTTTGCCCAAAGCCAGCCCACAATTACTCGAGCCGGTGATGAATATTGATGTTTTCACTCCGGACGACCATGTAGGTGATGTTATTGGAGACCTTAATCGTCGTCGGGGAATGATTAAGGCTCAGGAAGCTGGAGTTTCCGGAGTGAGGATAAAGTCTGCTGCGCCACTGAGCGAAATGTTTGGTTACATTGGTGACCTGCGTACTATGACTTCGGGACGAGGCCAGTTCTCGATGGAGTTTTCCCACTATGCGCCTTGTCCTAACAGTATTGCTGAGGATGTAATAAAAGCGGCGGCGGAGCTGAAAGACTCTCAGTAATATTTCTGCGTTAGTATTAGGGCGCGGTAATTTTTAAGAAAGGGCTCGCGAGACGACTTCTGTCGTGTCTTTCGATAAATTTTTAGCGGTTTTTATTGTTAGTAGAGCTTCCTTAGCATGTGATTGGTGTTGTTCACTAAATTGTCTCCAGCGATCGAATGATCGTGCAAGTCTAGCGGCGATCTGACTATTAAGTGGGTCTATTGCGCAGATTTGTTCGGCTGCGAAGTAATAGCCGCTTCCGTCGGCGGCATTAAAATGTGAGTGATTTCCTTGACAGAACGCACCTATCAAAGATCGAACCCGATTAGGGTTCTTTATGTCAAAGTCTGGATGCTTCATTAGCTCTCGCACGTTATCGAGGGTATTGGGCAGGGTCGCAGTTGCTTGAACCGAGAACCATTTGTCGATCACAAGTTGTTCGGTCTTCCATTTGTCGTAAAACCACTCGAGCGCAGTGTGTCTCTGCGGAGATTCGCTATTAGCTAGCGCACCAAGTGCGGCCATACAGTCAGTCATATTGTTTGAATTTTGGAGTTGGTTAAGGCAGAGGTTTTGTACTTCCGACTTTTGTAATTCCATCATGTAACTGAGTGATATATTGCGTAAACTTCGAGCTCCCGCGGAACTGGCACTAGGGTCGTAGTCGCTTCCGTTATCGGTGGCCACATAAACTTCAGCAAACCGATCTTCTAGGGAACTGGCAATTTGTATTCTAAGACCAGTGCGTGCCAGCAGTATGGCCTCAGGATCGACTGTTTCCATTTGTTCAGCAATATATGACGCACTCGGTAGCGTCAGTATCTCTGTAGCGTAGGCCGACTCAGTTTGAGGCATTTCGAGAGCCATTCTGCTGGCATTTATAACCCCTTGCCCATAGTCTGGCAGGCGTTTTTCCTGAAATGCTAATATAGCGTCTAATATGGTACCTACTGCTAGTTTCTGCGAAGCTTCCCATCGATTAAATGGGTCTGCATCATGAGCCGCTAGCAGCGCCAAATCGGATTCGCTATAGTCGTATTTTAATATAACCGGCGCAGAAAAATCACGTAACAGAGATGGGACAGGTGGCTTACTAATATTACTAAAAGTAATGCTCTGTCTCACGTCACGTAAAGCGAACACCTCGTGGTGGTCATCAATCGGGACCGGTATTTCTTCGCCATTTTCGTTTAATAAGCCAAGTTTAATGGGAATGTGTAGTGGTAAATTATTGGTGTCTGGATCTGCCCCCACGCTTTCTTGGCTAAACGTTAAAGTATATTCATTCGAACTTATATCGTATTGGCTCTCCACGTTTATTATTGGGGTACCTGCTTGATGGTACCAGAGAGAGAATTGGGTTAGATCAAAACTATTTGCATCGGACATGGCCGACACAAACTCTTCAGTTCTTACGGCTTGGCCGTCGTGGCGATCGAAGTAGAGGTCCATTCCTTTACGAAAACCTGAATCCCCTACCAAAGTATGTATCATTCTCACAACTTCGGCACCTTTGTTATAGACGGTAGCTGTATAGAAGTTGCTGATCTCCATATAGGCTGCCGGACGGATAGGATGTGCCATTGGGCCAGCATCTTCAGGAAATTGCGCGCTCCTTAGAATTCTAACTTCCTGTATCCTTTGTACAGCTTTATTGTACCTATCTTCCCCATATCTTTGGTCTCGGAAAACTGTGAGGCCTTCTTTTAGACTAAGCTGAAACCAATCTCGACAAGTCACTCGATTTCCTGTCCAATTGTGAAAATATTCATGAGCAATCACCCTGTCAATCATCATGAAGTCATGGTCGGTGGCAGTATCAGATCGTGCTAATACGTATTTCGTATTGAAGATATTTAAGCCTTTGTTTTCCATTGCACCCATGTTGAAATCGCTGACAGCGACAATCATGTAGCGTTCAAGGTCTAACTCAAGTCCGAATTCTTCTTCATCCCAGCGAATGGCAGACTTGAGAGCTTCCATAGCAAATTCACACTGATCAAGTTTGCCGGGCTCGACATAAAAGGCGAGCGTAACTTTTTTGCCAGTAAAGGTTGTGAATTGATCTTCTTTTTTATCTAGTTTACCGGCGACCAAAGCAAACAAATAACTCGGTTTAGGAAAAGGATCGATCCAACGTACCCAGTGTTTCCCATCGCCTCGCTTACCTTCTTCTTCAAGATTTCCGTTAGACAGGAGAATTGGATATTCCGCTTGGTCTGCTATTATCGTGACGCTGTAACAACTCATCACGTCGGGTCGATCTATGAAATATGTGATCCTTCTAAATCCTTCTGCTTCACATTGGGTAAACAAACCATCTTTGGATCCATAGAGACCCTCGAGACGGGTATTATCTTGCGGTCGAATCCGAACAACGGTCTCCAACACAAATGATTCAGGGAGATTTTCTAAGGTTAGATATTCGGAGGTACAGACATATTTATCCTCGGATAAAGGAATATCGTTAAGCGACACAGCGACAAGCTCAAGATCGACGCCATTCAACTCAAGTGGCGGATTGTCGCAAGCTTTCTCATCTCGTGAGATATTTAAGCGAGACTTTATCTGTGTGTAGGATGAAAATATTTCTACCTCAAGCTCAATTTCTTTAACTAAGTAAGGAGGTGGGGTGTAGTCTTTTAAATATATCGTGCCAGGTACCGTATCGTTCATAATTGCATCATCATTTATTTAAGTGTATCTATTGAGATTATTATACCCGCGTGCAATGCTCTTTTCCGATAAATTAATGTCGAGATTTCTGTGCTATGGGATGGATCGTAAGGGAGGAATAAGCGAATGTTTAGAAAAACAATTGTCATGTTGCTGTTAGCTTTTTTATGGGGCTTTGATATTTTCGCTGAGGACTTTCGTTTCGCTGATAAAAACGCGGGGCATACCGATTGGATAACTTATGGTCAAGGGCATGAAAATCAACGATATAGTACTTTACGTCAGATTACAGAGAGTAATGTGGCTAAATTGCGTCCCGCTTGGATCTTCCAGACTGGTATTTTAGGCACTTTCCCAACTAACCCATTAGTGGTTGATGGAGTTATGTACATCTCGACTCCTTTTAATCATGTATTTGCTATAGACGCGCTAACTGGGGTAAAAATTTGGCATTACGCGCACGAAATAAGTCAGAAAAAATTGTGCTGTGGTTCTCATAATCGGGGCGTTGCCTGGGGACATGGTCGATTATTCATGATTACAGCAGATGCCAGACTAGTAGCATTAGACGGGTCTACAGGTAGGTTGATATGGGACATACCTATGGTTGATCCTATGACAGGAGATAGTTCAGATCTCGATCTCATTAAAACTTACACCAAGAATACAAAGAAAAACTTCGACAGTATGACTAAGTTTGCTGGGAATATGGCCCCCGTGGTCCATGATGGCAAAGTTTTTGTAGGAGTTAGTGGTACCGGTTATAGCGCCAACCTAGCCACCGCCGAAGGCAGTGACGAAAACTTAGAGCTTCTTGGTAAGCCAGGAGTTAGGCCTGGTTTAAGAGCGTTCGTGTCAGCTTATGATGTTGAAACTGGGAGTCTTGAGTGGCGTTGGTATGTTACAGCATCGAGTGGCTGGGAAGGCGACTACTCGACTACGAATAATTTTGGAGATATTTATGATCGCGATGTTGCTTTAGAGAAAGAGCTCGCGGCACGAAATAATGAGGGATGGAGACGAGGGGGGGGATCGATTTACGGCTCTCCATCAATTGATCATGAGTTAGGATTACTTTATATCGGTACAGGCAATCCCGCACCGACATATTCCGACCAAGAACGACCAGGTGATAATTTGTATACATCTTCCCTAGTCGCGTTGGACATCAATACTGGCAAGCTTAGATGGCACTACCAGATAGTGCCACATGATATCTGGGGTTACGATGTGGCTGCTCCGCCGGTCTTGTTTTCAATGACAAGGACCAGTGGTAAGCAAGTGAAGGCTGTTTCGGTTGTATCAAAATCTGGTTGGCTTTATGTTTTTAATCGTGCGACGGGCGAGCTTCTAAAACGGTCTCAGCCGTTTGTACCACAAAGCTCCAATATGTTTGCGAGGCCCACCCTCCAGGGTGTTGAAATAGCTCCAGGTGCAGCGGGTGGCGCTAATTGGCCGCCCTCCGCTTATAGTAGAGTTACCAAATGGATGTATGTTGTGGCATCTCACCGACCGACTATTTATCGTCTAGAGAGAAGTGCTGAAGGTAAATTGTTAAATGTTCTCGATTTCGCACCTCATTTACCTAATTCTGGCAGAGTTGCGGCTATTGATCCGGTAAGTGGAAAAATTAAATGGAGTAAGAAAACCGATCTGCCACTGATTTCTGGGGCCCTGACTACTGAGACTGGGCTACTATTTCATGGTCAATCCAACGGAGATTTTGTTGCTCGAAGTGCTCACGATGGATCTAGATTATGGAAGTTTCATACAGGAGCGGGAGTGAATGCGCCCCCAATTACTTACAGTATTGGAGATAAGCAGTTCGTGGCCGTAGCGTCTGGAGGGCACGCACTGTTTGGCTATGCGAAGGGGAACGCCGTCGTAAGTTTTTCCTTACCTGATTAATACCCAATGAAATTCCCTTTACGTTTTTCTTTGAATGCTGTTATGGCTTCGCTATGATCGGGACCACTTTTTGCAACGGCTATATGCGATGAGATGAGATCAAGGTTACTTGCCATATC
>Ga0222715_10001058_pt1 | contig 27035 bp, 31 predicted proteins | sample C33_9DmetaG_FD_165056 | JGI IMG/M metagenome (GOLD analysis project Ga0222715, IMG submission 165056) | Estuarine water microbial communities from San Francisco Bay, California, United States - C33_9D | ecosystem: Environmental > Aquatic > Marine > Unclassified | place: USA: California...
ATGATGCGAGTATTGAGTGACGTAATGTCTTGATTTTCTGTTTTAGATTTTCGGTTTCATCGTACATTTCAATTTTTTGTTCATAATACATTTTGAGCCACGAAACCAAATCTTTTAATAATGGTTTAGTGCGTATGTACCACTCCGATAAAGAGAATGTTTCGGTTTCGCATTCTATGTATCCTTTTACAAGAGTGTCATTTTCACACTTTTCTAAAAGTGGTTTTAGCTCGTAAAGATCGGTTATGATTTCGTCTAGTTCCGACCTTTTTCGACTGAGGTCGTCGAGTTCCTCTTCGAGCATATAATTATTTAAATATTTAATTTTTGAACTTGGGATTACATGAGTTCGTCATATAGGTTATCGTCCGAAGGTGGGGCTATATCAAAACCGCCGTCGCAGTACCCCTTATCACTTGATTTATTTTCAACCCAACGACTTTTTTGTTTTTCCATGGATTTGATATGCCACAAGGCGAGTTGGGGAGTGGGTTTGAGTCCTATAACCTTATCCGTTCCTGTCAGCTTGGTATGAATATCGTCGGACCATTTAATATGTTCAGCCCTTTTATACACGCGCCCCTGAAAGTCTGGCCAGTTAATCCAACCCATTTCATTTACATTGAATTGTTTACAAGTGTGCAAAAATTCTTGTGTGATACCCGGATGAATATTAATTCTCGGAATGAATATAACTTCACTACCCGTAGTAGAAATAATAGATTTAATACTCTTGATGATTAATTCTTGTGGCATTTCATCGGCATCTATGCCAAATATATAATCACCGGTCGCGACTTCTGTGTGATAACAAGCATTTTTATAAAATGAATCAAATGGACGTTCAAAAACAGTTACATGCTCGTTGAAATAATCTAAAACTTTTTGAACTTTTTCTGTTTTATGAAGACTGTCGACAACAACATGAATATTATCAATGTAGTCAATGGTTTTTACTAAGAAATTTAACAGTGAAAACAACTCGCGAGACTCGTTACACACCTGAATAGAGTACGTGATCTTAATATCGTCCTCATAACAAATACTCCTCCAATCAATGGACATGCCTGTAAGGTTATTATCAATGTATTTAGGTCTGTTATTCGTGCTAAGTTTATTCACATAATCCATATCAACAAGGTCGGGGTGTACATACCAATCTTCATAAACAACTTCTGGTTCGCGGTCATGGATATCATCAAACACCCTGACATAACCCCTCCTTTCAAAAATCGCACGTGACTTTTCCCGTGTTGATTTATAGTCACCAGCGCAGTAATAATCATGTTCAAAGGTGATGGTAGCGAACTTGTAATCATCGAACACTTCCATATCAAACTTTTCCAGAGCTTCCATGGTAGAACCGTTACCTGCATCTAGATCAATTTGGAGATAATCGATGAAGTTGGGCATGTCATTATCCTTTAACAGTTTCTTGTAATCGACCTTTGTAGCGTCGGCGATAATATGCACACTACCCTTCCTGTGCTCCTTGTATTGATTAAGGTATTTTTCATCAAATTCAATCATAATACCCCTCCATCCAAAATCCTTTTCAAGTGTGTATGTATTATTAATATCGATGGGGTGATTCGCACCAAGTTCTAAGAATGTTCCGTTCTTTTTTCCCTTTAGAACATTCAAAACAAATTTATCTTGAAGAGCCTGACCGTGGTAAATTGTCATTATTGTTAATTAAAGGCATTTAGCTTTAAGTGATTATGAAGGTTTCCGATCATGTCACAAATTTCTTACTAGAAAAAGGTATTAAAAACTGCTTTTCGGTTACGGGTGGATTCGCGATGCACCTCAATGATTCATTTGGTCAAAAAATGGATGTCACGTATACACATGGCGAACAACCCGCCGGGTATGCCGCACTCGGATGGTCTTCTTATGAACATAACCCGAGTATGTGTTGTGTGACGTCTGGGTGCGGCGCAACAAATGCAATCACACCATGTCTAATCGCATATCAAGACAGTGTACCCGTGTTTTTCATAAGTGGTCAGGTACAGAGAAATGACAACATTAGGTCTAGAGGTAGTAAAATACGAGGCTATTTTGGTTCGGACTGCGACATAGTGGAATGTGTGAAAAGCATAACTAAATATGCGTTTGAACTCACAGATCCATCACAGATACAAACTGTACTCGATACATGCTACAGGAATCTTACAACAGGTAGACCAGGTCCTGTATGGCTATCCATACCTGTGGACGTGCAGTCTATGCAAGTTCCAGATGTGTTATACAACCCAATCCCATTGAAATCGGTCACTGATGATAGGCTACCAGGTGATTTCTTGGAGGCATGGAAAAATGCGAAAAGACCCATAGTGTTAGCCGGAAATGGTATACACCTGTCTAAAACGAGGACAAAATTTAAGGAATTTTTAAGAAAATACAATTTACCATACGTCGTGAGCTTCTTTGGGAGTGATCTGGGCGACGATTACACGGGTAAGGTTGGAATAGTAGGTAATCGTTCGGGTAATTTTGCGATTCAAAACGCGGATCTCATTTTGTGTCTGGGGTGCAGACTCGCAAAGAGTATCACTGGATACAACAGGGATCTATTTGCAAGAGAAGCTAAAATCATACAGGTTGACATAGACAAGTCAGAGTTTATGGAAGAGAAGAAAGTGGACGTAAAAATTCACATGGAACTCGATACATTTTTTGGGTTCGATTTGCCAATGTGTGACACAGATCCAAAGTGGATCGAGAAAAACAAGGAGTGGAAGAACAGGTGGTCTATCGAATTACCAGATAAATCCGGTCCACTCGTATGTCCTTACAGACACCTAAATAAATTCTTTGACACAAAGGGTGAAAACTCCGTAGTCACGGCTTCATCCGGTTCTATATACTGTGTCATATGGCACATGTATAGGTGTAAACACGGTGATAGGTTCATCACAAGTAGTCATGGGGACATGGGATATGAAATGCCAGTAGCTATGGGTGCGTGTAAACATGGCCGAAGAGCCTATGCCATACTCGGAGATGGTTCTTTCCAGTTCAATATACAAGAATTACAAACCATAAAACATCATAATCTCCCTGTGACCGTCATGGTATTTAATAACGATGGTTATGGAGCTATAAAAATAACACAAAATATGGTATTTAAACGAGAATTCGGTACGAGTTCTAAGAGTGACATTACTTTCTGTGATATCAAAAGGGTTGCCGATGCGTATGATTTACCCTACTACAGAGTTGAAGACGATGAAGATGTAGGTTACTTAAATCAAGAAGAAGGACCAATCATAGTGGAAATAGTGTGTAACGCACAAGGTCGTTTTCCAAGAGTTTCTAATAAACCAATGCCCGATGGAACTTTTAAGAACATGCCACACGAGGAGATGTCACCATTCCTGGATGACGAAACACTGGATGATAATATGTTCGTAAAACGGATTAAAGATTGATCCAACTATAAGATAAATGAAAATCCTAGATTGCACTCTCAGAGATGGTGGGTACACAAACAACTGGAATTTCACTAAGGAGCAAGTGGTGGAGAGCTACACTGCGTGTAAGAATGCGGGTGTAAAGTATTGTGAACTTGGTTTTAGGCGTTCCAAACCAGAAGAGGGGTTCGGTGTGTGGTATCACACACCCGAATCTCTCATCAACGAGACGCTCGGGGATGTGATTTCAGATGATACGAAAGTCGCAGTGATGGCACAAATGGGTACGTTCACAGCGGACGATTTTGTACCAAAGAAGGATTCACTCGTGAGTATGGTGCGAGTTCTCATCGCATATCACTGTGTAAACAAGGATGACAGTGTACTCGATGTGGATCTCATAAAAGAAACATGTGAAATGGTGACTAAACTGAAAGAACTCGGATACGAAGTCACGGTTAACATTGGTAGAATAGACAAAATATCGGACACACAAATCGAAGAGACGTGTAAGCTCATCTCCGAATGTGAGCCAACATATTTCTACATCGCAGACACGTATGGAAACTTGGGTATCGTGAAAATGAATTACATCTTAGACGTCATTAAAAAGAACTACACGGGCGAAATCGGGTTTCATGCGCACGACAATCTATTGAATGCGACTGTGAAGAGCATAGACTCGTATTACAACGGTGTATCTATAGTGGATGGGACTATGGGAGGTATCGGGCGTGGTTCCGGGAATGCGAAGACCGAACTACTCATCGCACACACCATAATGAAAAACAAGGAAGGATATGATTTGTTACCAGTCTTGGAATACTGCGAAAAGTGGATCGGCAGTTACAAAAACAATCATGTATTGTATTTCATCACAGGGATGTATTCGATGCACGTGAATTACGCCATCACACTCATAGAGAAATACGATTTTGAATTCTCAAAGTGTTACAACGTGTTGATGCACATCTATAAAAATAATAAGCATAATTTCTTTGATGCCAAATATTTACAGTCAGTATGTGACCTTTTCTGATATACCATTATCAATCTTAATAGACTGACCGGTGATGCTGTTATTGTTAAAACATAACAGATGGCACATATTGAATATATCTTCTAATTCAACGAAGTATTTTTTAATGCACCAATATTCTTCGTTTGATAACGTCTTTTTTGTCATTTCGTTATCAATCGGACCGGGTAGTATGGCATTTATCAAAATATCCCGATCTTTCAAAGTGATAGATGACGATCGCACGAGACCACCAATGGCACTCTTAGACACACAATATGACATCTTGTTTACACGCCCAGATTCTTGGAGTATGGAACTGATGATACAAAGTCTAGCGCCATCCACTAACCTACCAGTACTTTCCAGGTAATGTAGTGATTTAACGACACCGTGAATGTTTGTATTCATCATTTTATCGTAAGTACAAACGTCCATGTTTGATATCGTATCGTTACAATTCATGCCCGCGCACCAAATAACGCACTTCACATCGTTGAACTTTTCCAAACCCGAAAAATCGTCTGGATTGGAAAGATCATAATCTTGACGTGTCACTCCAACCGAATTATCGATTCGATCGTGTATGTAGCTTCCAATGCTACCGGTTGAACCAAAAACGAGTGTCGTCATATAAACTATATTTGTATAAGCCTTTAAGTGTGTCGTTATCTTCTACCGTGACCTCTTCACTTAGGTAATACTCAAATAACCTTCTTATGGTAGGTATGTTTTTAGATATACCACCCGTTAAAAATATCCTGCGTCTGTTTTTGAATTTATCATTTAAAATGTCTACGTACTGTTCCACGTAACACCTAATCAGACTACACGCGAGTGTGTGCTTTGTTGTTGCATCACTTATACCGCGTATACCACCGTAATCATCGAATCCATACGAACTCTTGAAATACCCAAGTTTTATAGTTTCATTCGAGTTTAATATGTCGTCGTATCTCAATTCATTAAATTCTGGTAAGTTCAACAAATCCTTGTAAAATTTCATGCTTCTCCCGGACGGTATGTGCGTCACACAATTTAAAATGTAATCAAAGAGTGGTCTGTTTTCCGTGTCTTCTCTGAATGTACGGCCAATCTGTATTATCTGAGAACCAGTTCCCATGTTTATGATGATGTCTCCTTCCTCAAGTTCTTGATCTATACCCATCACAGCACTCTGTAAATCACCGAGTGGCGCGTACACGGGAGCATTACCAATCTTTCCACACGCAGTGGGTTCATATCTCACAACTCTGGGTAAATCAAAGCGACTTTTCTTTTGGTGTCTGTTTACTAAATCATAAAATCCAGTACCACACTCGAGTGTTTCATGAGATACATTGTACTTTTTATCCAAACACGCGTCTATGAGGTTTATCATCCGCCCACCATCAAACATTTGTGAATTGAAATAGGGTAACCCATGACACGGGAATAACCCAGTGTTTTTTAGATCAGATGTATCAGATGGCTCCACATCTTCACACATCCAAGACACATAATTTGGGTGTCCTTCTATAGCGAAGCCGTGCATCTGAGAACATGTGTATAGTTTATCAAAGTCATAAGAAGACAATATCTTTCTTATGAATTCGGAGAACTCATTGATGTTTACATAATCTTTAGTTAAATACTGAAATATATCAACTTTGTCATCATACATCACTTTAATATGGGTAGCACCCACATCAATATATAAGTTCATTGTTGATAATTAACAAAACATCTTTAACCAATTTGGAATCTAACTTTACCTTTACAAATTCTCTGCAATTAATCAGTGTGATTTCATCTGACAAAACCTTCTTATCTGATTTGAGATATTTCAATATGAGATCTTCGTCCAACACTATGTATTTAGTGTATTTCTTTATGATATCGATATACGGTTTATATCTTTCCACACCTTTGCCAAAGTATCTGTCTATAACATACATGCCTATCATGACCGCCACGCCGTGTGGAATCTTGAAATCGGACATACTTTCAAATACGTGACCAAATGTGTGTCCGTAGTTCAAACACAGTCTTATAGTTTTCTCAAGCTCATCCTCTTCTATCACAGCCTTTTTAATGGCTAAACATTTCTTGAGTGCATCTTCCAAATTATCAATTTTCCAGTCGAGGCCATCTAGAGCATACAATTTTAGTATCTCCCCAGTTCCGGAATGAATGTCTTCTTCACTCAACGTTTTGAGGAATTCTACGTTGATGATGACCCTCTTCGGTGGATAAAATGTACCCAGTTGATTCTTACTGTCATTGTGATTGACACCCATCTTGGAACCAATACAACTGTCACACATAGATAGAAGTGTTGTCGGTGTAAAAATCCAATCTATACCACGTTTAAATATGGCCGCACACATAGATGATATGTCTTGTGTTATACCACCACCCACTACGTGTAGCGTATCCTTTTTAGTAAATCCAATGCTCATCAAGTAATCTACTAATTTCAGTACAGTGTTCATATTCTTCAACTCTTCTTTGGCTTCGATTTCAAACATGTATTCATACTTGTCGTATTTAGATTTGTAAATATCATAAACATTTTTGTCTATGACCAAAACATCCTTACTTCCTATATCAGGTAATTCATTTGTGAAATCCACACTGTACGTCCTAAATATAGACTTGATTGTAAAGGACATTATACATTAAATGTAGCTAATCTTTAATAGAACAATAAGGTTCTCCCAATTCGGAAATATCTCTCATTTCCCAAGAAGCCCCAAACTTTTCGGCCCATTGTGAAAGTAAAAGTTTCTTTTCGTACACGAGATCAAACTCCTTATCGTGTAACTCACCATCAACATATTGTTCTACTGTACATTTTACATGTTTCACGTCTACGAAATCAAAGTATCTATCTTTGTCTATGATGACATGCTTTTCTCTCTTACACACGGCACTAAACCTCGTGGGGAGCTCGCCGTCTCCGTAACATCCCCATATTCTCAATGAATATGCGTCGGGTATGGTTTGTATTCTTTTATCTATGAGCCATTTAGACAACCCATAAGGATCCGTTGGTGGATTACCTCTGAGTGCCGCGCCACTCGAAAAGTAAATCAGTTTACCTTTGAAAACTCTTACCACATTTTCAAACATGAGAATATTTTTATATGCGACGTCACCATCATCCGGCTTGAGGCGACTTCCACCTATCACAGCACAGTGAATCACCACATCGTAATCGTGTTCATCAAAGTATTTTTCTACGGCACGCTGGTCCGTGAGGTCTAGATCCTGTCGTGTGACCCCGACCCAATCGGTACCTTTCAATAGATTACTTCCAACGAAACCATTTGAACCGAGAACACACACTCTTTTCATTTACTTAAAGTAAAAACAATACTTTAAGTGATATGTTGTTCCTCATAGACTTAGATGGAACACTCGTGAATAGTGACCATCTTCACTATGAAGCGTACGCTAAAGTACTCGGTGTGAGACCTGAACAAATACAAGAAATCGTGGAAACCATTGGAATGACAAAGTTTTTGAGTGATTTTACCAACCCGGAGGGTATTCGCGAGGAAAAATTACAAGAAATGTTAAAGATTGAATACCTAGAACTCAACAAAAATGCCGATAAGTTTATAAATTTCATCATTGACAATGACATAAATCATGCTGTCGTTACAAATTCAAATAGGAGAGTTGTGGAACATTTCAAAAGTAAACTCCCTATTCTTAACAAGCTCGAGAATTGGGTAGTTCGCGAAGATTATGTGAAACCTAAACCAAATCCAGAGTGTTACCAACTCGCGATCAATTTGTATGGAAAAGATGAAACGCAGGTGTTAGGGTTTGAAAATTCAAAAGAAGGAATTCACGCGTTATCTTGTGTCACCAAACATATATTTCACATCCAACCACAAACAGATTACTTAAAAGTTATAGATGTTATTAAAACACAATGCCAAAAAAGGTCTGGTATGCCCCCAACAAATTTGAATCGTATGGCGAAGAGGAAATTGAAGCTGTTAATAATTGTCTCCGCGATGGCTGGCTCGCTGGCTTTGGGGATCGTTCTGTCGAATTTGAGAAAAGGGTATCAGACATATTCGGCAAGAGACATGGACTGTTTGTAAACTCTGGAAGTAGTGCGATCCTTTTGGGTTTGTGTGCGCTCGACCTCCCAAAGGGATCTGAAATCGTGACACCGGCGTGTGGATTTTCCACGACAGTCGCACCCATCGTTCAATTGGGACACAAACCGGTATTTTGTGACGTAGGTCTCAATACGTATGTTCCAAATGTTGAACAACTCAAGAAGGTTGTCACGGAAAACACGAGGTGTCTCCTTCTTCCAAACTTGATCGGAAACACACCAGATTGGAAAGCCATTCGCGAAGCGTTTCCAAATGTGATTTTGTTTGAAGATTCCGCAGACACGATCACGAAGACTGAGTGTACTGATTTGAGTACCACGAGCTTCTATGCGAGTCATGTCATCACTGCGGGTGGCGTAGGTGGCATGGTCATGTTTAATGACGATGGCCATCTCAAGCGTGCGCTCATGTACCGGGATTGGGGTCGAATCGGTGATAACATCGAAGAACCGAGCGAACGTTTCAATCACTCTGTCGATGGCATCCCATACGATTGGAAGTTTTTGTATGGTGTCGCGGGTTATCATTTGAAAGCATGTGAAATGAACGCGGCGTTTGGTCTCGTACAACTCGATAAACTCGAAGGTTTCCTCAAGAAAAGGCGTGCGATGATCGAACGATACCTCGAAAACCTCAAGGATACGGAGTACTATACACTCCCGGATGATTCCAGACAACCAAACTGGCTCGCGATTCCATTACAGTGCCCAGATAGACTCGAGCTAGTGAAATACCTCGAAGAAAATGACGTTCAAACGCGCGTCACATTTGCGGGTAACATCACAAGACATCCGGCATTCCGAGAGTATCTCCAAGATTTTGAAAACGCGGATAAGATCATGAAGGATGGGTTCCTTCTAGGCGCACATCATGGTTTGGAGATCGTAGACGTAGATAGAGTGTGTGAACTCCTAAAGAATTTTAAATGTAATTAAATGGCTTAAAACAACTAATTTCTAATACATAAATGCCTATTGCTCTCGTCACGGGAGGATGTGGCTTCATTGCTTCCAATTTTATCAACCGGATGAAACACATATACCCAGATATTGAGTTTGTTACCGTTGATAAAATGGATTACTGTTCAAATGTAAAAAACATACATGAAGGAAAGGCGACCATAATTAAAGGAAATATTGGAAATGTGGAACTTATAGAACATCTCATACGCGAATATAAGTTTGATTACGTGTTTCACTTTGCGGCACAAAGTCATGTGGATAATTCTTTTGAAAATGCACTCACATTTACGAAGGATAACGTGCACGCAACGCACGTACTCATAGAGGCCTGTAGACATTTCATACCAAACGTTGAGTTCATTCACTTCAGTACAGACGAGGTATATGGCGAAAGTCTCACAGACGTACCATTTACGGAAAATGATGCGGTACTCAAACCAACAAACCCTTACTCAGCATCCAAAGCGGCGGCAGAAATGCTCGTGCGTTCATACATTGAATCGTTTGGTATGAATATTAAGATCATCAGATGTAATAACGTCTATGGACCGAATCAATATCCGGAAAAGCTCATCCCGAAGTTCAAGAAACTCCTCAAAGAAAACAAAAAATGTACCATTCATGGCACAAAAAGTGCAGAAATTAAACGAGCGTTCATTCACGTGGATGATGTAGTAGACGCGGTTGATGTGGTATGGAAAAATGGTATAACTGGTGAAATATATAATATTGCATCCGATCACGAACTTTCTGTCATGGATGTGACGAGGATGTTAATACGCATCATAAAAAACACAGAAAATTATGACATGTGGATAGATTATGTCGAGGATAGACCATTCAATGACACGCGGTATTACATATGCGCCGAGAAACTCAAGTCACTCGGATGGTCACAGAAAAGGGGTATGAATGATTTAATTAAATTTCTCAGTACATGATATAAAAATGGTTGTATCTAAGATAGATATGCAACAATTATCAAACCTGGCCGCGAGAACAGGTCAAGACATGGAAATGTCGTACGGTACATTGTTCTTGATCGCTGTGATGGGTGTGTTCTATATCGCAGTGAGCTCGGTGGGAATCAAGACCTTCAACGACTGCGACCAAGTTCAAAATTCGCAAAAGTGGAAAAACCTCAAGATGTTTTTGAGTCACACGATGACGGCGGCCATCGCCATGATTCTCACACTTTTGGTGACTAAGATTGTGAAATCCGAAGCCGCGGCGTTCGCGCTCTTGTTCGGTATTTTCGGTCTCATCGCATCTTCCATGACTTTGGCGATGACCAATGAATGCAGTAGCACCGCTGATAAGTCGGCTCGAAATTTTGGTATTGTTTCATTGTTGGGTCACATACTTTTGTTGATAACATCAATTTACTTGATGATGAAGCGCCGCGGTATCAAACCACAGATACCCGGTATGTCGCGCCGTAACGCACCCAGAAATGTTATGTCGAGTTACAAACAATATCCAGCAACAGCGCAAGGTGGCGTCGAATTTTAATGTGGATGTATAGCATATGGACAAAAGAGTCGTCTTAGTCTTGTTACTGTGTATGTGCAGTTGTTCAATTTTCGCGATGAGTGCACTCGGTATTTTCACAGCTAAAAAATCGGGTGCGATCGAAGGTACCGAAGAATATTATATACAGAAATATGAACTCGACAAATTGAAAAAAATACTCGTAGATGCGATGGTCGCGGACACCGTCATCGTACCAGAAGAAAAAACCGCGGGTGACTTTTTAGACATCGACGATTTCATCGAGTATAAAATACAATTTGCCGCTACTGAAGCACAAAGAAACGAAACGATCGCTCGATCACAACCACACATAGATCGTATAAAACGATGGTGTGCAAAACATTACGACGCGGTTGATGCTTTTAAAAAGTCCACCACCATAAAAATTAATTATCTCGACGGTACGCAGATTTCGGCAAAAAAATTTTACGATAGATACATGAACGGTGTATCCAATGAGGCTAAAGCGCTACTTTTAAAAATTTGTGGAAAGTAGATGCACGTATTGGATTCAATTCGAATTCTCTTAATGCTCATGTCTTATGTGATGCAGAAGACACGAAGATTAACATTTGAAGAAAAACACAAAATACTCGAATTCATGGGACGTTTAGTCACTCATTCAGATTTCACCACGCCGCGTCTTTCGCAGATTTACGCCGGATCTGAACCAGTGTGTACAGGCCAAGAAACGCACCTAATAGAGAATACATCGCATAATAATTAGAGCCACCTCTATATTGATATATACTCCACATCATACTCGCAATTATACCCGAGATTACATATTGCATATCGTATTCATCTATGTTTTTCATATTATACACGTCTTTTATTTCGTTCATAAATTGATATACCCCGATCGATGTCGCCACAAAAAGTAGGGTGCTATCTACATCCATTACAATTATTAAAGAAATTATTTCTAATATAAGTATATAAAATGAGCTCGTCCCCAGAAGCTGTCCTCGCTGGATATGACAGCAAGTCTAAAGAATCCAAACTCGTCATCGAGCGCGTGAAGGCGCTCGCGGCTCGCTACAAAAAGACTGGTATCAATAAGGAAAATATTTGTGGTGTGGTATCGTCTCTCATGATGGAAGTAAATAAAATCAAAGTTCTCACTGGTCCAGAAAAGAAAGAGCTCGTGATTGATCTCATTTACTCCATCATCGAAGAAATTGATGAAGGTGAAGAAGACTCCGAATTGGAAGTCGTTCTTAAGAAAATGGTTCCACCCATGATCGACAGCTTTTCGGTCATGCTAAAGTTAACTAAAGGTTGTGGTTGTTTTGGTAAGTAGATGCAGTTTCCTTCGCTTGAAACTATGGTAATGTACGGTATTTACACCATACGTGATTTAATTTTATATTCAGAAAACAAACTGGTACAAAGGAACATACGTGTTTTGAATGAGTGTGAAGCATGTTCGTTTGTATTCGAGGGGTGTGTATGTAATAATTGTAACTCTATTAAAAGAGACACGCGAATGTTTATTAGATAAAATGGCGCGATATCCTATCGTCACTACGCACACCACGCGCAACTTTTGCCTTTTTCGAGAGTGATTGTATATGTTGCGCTGAGAGAAGACTCATAAAAACCCTTAAACACGAATGTTTAAAACGCGGAAATCGCATTCATCAATTTGCAACGTGGGTGAGAAGAAAATTTGGTACACTCATCATACAACGCAAGACAAGTTATGGCGACGGTACGTCCCTTCCATGTGTACTCTGTCGAAAAATGATAGACAAGTACAAACTGCGATGGAAGGCATACGACGGTGAGGCTTGGATAGATAGTCTCAATTCTAAACATGTACCAAAATCAAAACCAACAAACAAACAGCGCAGACTTTTACGTTTTGGGCTTAATGATTAACCCTAAAGCCGATTCTAGATTATTTTGGTTTCGTTTTAATGGTTTTTCTCGCTTCAATTTAAGCGTTTCATTTTTACCAGTCGAACTGTTTATTTCATTCATCTTCTTTGTGTTTGAAATAATCGGTATAACCCTATCTTCTAATGGTGCACTATTTATCTCTTTGGGTTTCTCCTTATCTATAACGCTATTACTCCTAAATTCTTCTATGGAAAGATCACCACCGAATACATCAAGTCGTTCTCTGAGTGGAGCCATCGCGATCGATCCCAATTTGTTATATAATCTTTTACGCATAATTATGATATTACTACATATGATACCACCCCGTGTTATGCCGTATTTATCGATCGCGTAACGTTTCATACAACTCCAAGAGCAGAATATACCACACGTACTAAACTTGTTACGTTTCTCGTCGTATCTATAAGGCAAACTTAAACGTTCACCTTCAAAGGGGTGGCAACACCACCAACACCACATAGTTTAGATGTATATGTAAGTCTTTAAGTGTATATTTTTTTCTCAGTACATCACAAAATATGGGTGGTGGAGGAAGTTCAACCATCAACCAGGAATTTAACATGAGTGTCGTCAACGACATCATGTATAACTCCGTTACGAATAATACATCTATTAACGAAAATACTATGCAGAACATTCAAGGTATGGAACTCAATATATTGAAATCTGTCGGGTGTAATATAACTACCAGTCAAGAGATTACATCGAGTTTCATGGCGACGACCGAACAGATCACACAAAGTTTCCAGAATGTCTCGAATGATCTAGTGAGTGAACTCCAGGCACAGGCGGGTGCGGCTTTGGATAAACAAACTCAAATGGGTAACATGCAATTCGGTGATCGCCAAAACGTCAATCAAACGATCAATACAGAAATAGAGAACATCGTAAAGACACAACTCGAAACGAATAACCTCACCGAAACGATAAACAAGGCGGTAAATATTCAAGAACAAACAATTAACATTGGTGAAGTATACTGCTTTAACGGCGAATCCTTGACATTCAAACAAAACATATCTGCCGATCTCGCGGCGCAAGCCGTCGCTAAAAATTTACTCTCTGCGATCACTAGTAATGAAGTTGGTACTCAGATCGTAACCGAAGCTTCGGCGTCCGCTTCGACCGAAGCTGGTGGGGCCGCTGAAGTCATTGAATCGGCCGGTGAAGCCGTGTCGGGTGTGTTTGATGTGATAACCGGTCCCGCGAAGTATGCGATCATTGGCGTGGTGTTGTCGTGTATTATGGTAATCATTGCCATGGTCATGATGGGCCTGTCACCCGCTGGTCAGAACAAAATCAAAACTGCCAACTTTCCTAACATAAAAATGCCCGGTATGCGACGACGTTAATTTCATTTTTGTTCTCTGTGGTGTACTGTGACCACTAAAAACAAAAATACATTTACAAAGACTCGAGGTACGCGATCAATTTTTCACGATCACCCGACTTCACGAGTGGGATGATCCGAGCGAGTTTTTCTTCATCTTCAGTCAACTCTTTCGCCATGCCGTAGACGATGAATGGGTTGATAAACTTTTCTGGAGACGCTTCCTTCACGTACTTCACCGCCTTAGAATCACTTCCTTCCAAATTCTCTCTCATTCTGATGGAACCGAGCCACACGACCAATGCGATGAGAGAGACGACTAACAAAATCGTATTAAGTTTAGTGTTCTTCATTTACAGTAGATAAAGAAATAAATTTTCTTTAATTTAATGATTTTAAGTATAGATGTAGGTATACGAAATTTGGCCATGTGTCGATTTGACGAAACATCTAATTTAGTCATGAACTGGGATGTGTCTGGCGTGCCGCCTGAACACAAGGATGGTATATTCGTGTCCATGCGTAATCACCTCGATGAAAAGCCATGGGTGTTAGAATCAGACATCATACTCATAGAGAAACAACCGGATAGAAATAAGAAAATGAAGATGGTAGAGAATTTTCTTCACGCATACTTTGTGATAAGATGCCCCAAATCCGAAACGATCATTTACGACGCTAAATTTAAGATTCCAGACGTGTGTGGACCGGGTAAAGCCCAGTATCTTAAACGTAAAAAGGTATCCATCGAACGATGTGAGGCGTTTTTGAATAGCAATCCCGTGAATTCACATTGGCTTCCCATATTCAAAGAATCCAAAAAGAAAGATGATCTCGCCGATACAGTGATGCAAGCGATCAGTTTTACGAAGCGCACGGAACCACTGAAGAAGACCGTGAACAAAAAATTAGTGCCGAGACGCCCGAACCAAAATCAAAAAGAAACGAGATATTCTAAATCAAACTTGGCTTGGATTTATGTTAATAAAGTGGACTGTGAATGTCTAGAGAAGAACAAGCGATTCATGAAGGATCTCAAGAGATACTACAGGACCATCGAAGATATGAAAAAAGAATTAGATGAAAAATATCTAAAGTAAATTAATGCTCAGGTATGCGGCGACATTCCGAGAATTACCACGTGTACTAGAAATAATACGTAACAGAGGTGAAAAGGTAATAGTTGATTACGCAAAAGAAAATTGTAAATCACGTGAAGCATATGAAATAGCTGAAACGACAAAGAGAATCATCACCTCGCTTCCCATGAATTCAATGTGTGCCATAAAACTTACGAGTTTTGGGTCGAGAGAAAATGAATCTGAAGCGAAAGATTATGCACATTCTATCATTAAATATGCGAAAACGCGTGGTGTAAAAATATGCATAGACGCAGAAGATGTGTTGTATCCCGAAATATGTTACGACATGATGGCGGAGCATAATACAGTGAATGACATCAATGTTTACAAAACGTATCAAATGTATAGAAAACACGCCATGCGAGAACTACTGTCTGATATAGACGACGCACACAAAGATGGATTTAAATTGGGGGTAAAACTCGTGCGGGGTGCATATTTAAAACGACAACCCGATTTACTCGAAACAAAGGCGTGTGTGGATAATCAGTACATGCAGAGTATGGCGTATTCTCTCGTGTGCCCACACGTACACACCATGCTCGCCACACATAATGAACGGTCGCTCAGATACGCAAAACGTTTCGACAAAGAACGTTACGTCACCGCACAGCTTTTAGGTATGGGTAAAAACATAGGAATAGATTACAGGTATGTACCAGTTGGAAATATGTTTGAACTCACCCCGTACTTAATTCGGCGTCTCAAGGAGCGCATGACGTGGGATTAAAATACCCGTGTAATGTAAGATGTTGGTCTCATTGATACTCATGATAACAGCCATGGTAGTGCTCGTGTTCTATGAAAACATCATGGCGGACAAGGGTATCATAGAACCACCACCCACCGAACAATTATACCAACCCATACAGCGCAAATCTCTATGGGAAGGTGCGATACTGGATGCGTGTACGATGAGTGCGTGGAGAAAGAGTGGTGTGTGTTCGGAGTATGGAAAAATAAAAGAAGTCAGAAACGTATACGGTGGATGTAAGGAAGGTCTAGAAACAGAACGATATACCGACTGTTGCTATAAGGGTGACTGGGTCGACTCGGTTGCGTGTACACCAGAAGGCTTTAAAATCCAAAACAGGACACTGAACGGATGTGATCCAAGTGTGAATAGCACACGAAACATAGAATGTTGCTACGTGGGCGATTGGGTGGATGAGGGTGATTGCACACCCATCGGCAAACAAAAACAAATAAGAAGTGCGTCCGTAAATTGTGGTGATGACGTCATCACCACAAAATATACACCGTGTTGTTACACGACCGAGTGGCAAGATTGGAGTGTGTGTTTAGGTGGTAAAAAAATGCAAAGACGTCGGGTTAATGGGTGTGACCCGAGCTACAAAAAATCCCGGGAAGTGGATTGCGTCGATGAATAATACGTTTGGTTTGCGTCGTGAATGTCGTTAAAGATTTAAACCGTAGATGTACTAAATGCAAAAGGATGTCTTGGATCACGGATTTGTTCGCCTCGTGGACCACATGCCTCGGGAAGATTTGGATGCGGCCATCGTACAATCCGCCCGAGTCTCGTATGGAGATGGGACTAAAACCTCAAGAGGAGATCGGGGACTTATTCGATATCTCCTTAGACACTGGCACACCACGCCATTCGAGATGGTCGAATTCAAGTTTCACATCAAAATGCCCATCTATATCGCTCGACAGCATATGCGGCACCGCATGGCCAGCATCAATGAACTCTCCGCCCGATACTCCGTCGTACCGAAACAGTACTACGAACCAGACGTTGTGCGTGGACAATCGCGAGTAAACAATCAAGGATCGGAAGGGGTCGTCGACGTGGGCGATGAATTGACGTCTAAGGTTTCCGAAAAACTCAATGAATCGTTTGAGTTGTACCAAGATCTCCTCGATAGGGGTGCGTGTCGCGAACAAGCGCGTGGCAACCTCCCACAGTCGACCTATACGGAATTCTATTGGAAGATTAATCTTCACAATCTCATGCATTATCTCCACCTTCGCATGGATGAACACGCCCAGATGGAGATCCGTGAATACGCCAACGCGATTTATGAACTCGTTCAACCGCTCATTCCGGTCACCATGGAAGCATTCAAGGACTTTAGAATTGATGCCATGCACTTGACCGGACCGGAGATCAGAGCCCTCGCCGGTGGTGAAAAGATTGAATCACCGGGTGAGCGCAGAGAGTTTGAGGAAAAACTCAAACGTCTTAATATTAATTTGTAATCGCACCCCAAAAAAAATCTTAAGAAATAGTAAATGTTTGTCATCGCGGCCTCCACATCAGCGAATATCACGTCCATTCGTAAAAAGTTCAAAAAATACGGTAAACAAATGAAGAAACAGCGCGCGGACGATTTTGTGACCATTCGTGAGCGTCTTTCCGAAATCGCGGAGGGTGAGAAGACTCGATCCCGTGAGATTTTGGAAAGTCACAAAGCTTTCTTTATGGATGAAAAGAAACCAAAGAAGGAAGAAACGTCTATCGATTTTTATAAGAAGTAAATGCAAACCATGCACTCATGATGGATAACAACGTAAACATAGGTAAGTGCTCTATCATATTTCCAGCGAGTACCGCAGTCAATACACTGTATTGCGTGTATCGCATCTCTTTCCTCGTCTTTTCTAACGACCTTTTCATAGATGTTCTGGATTCCTCCAAACCCAGAACAGCTGTACTTATGTTTCGTATGCGCGACGGCATTTCCATGGACGTGGAGAGCGCTTCTTGTATGTCGAACGATTCTATGAATTGATCCTTTATCATGGGCTCTAAATATTCATAATAATTGAAATTTTCATCTAATTTTATACACGTACCTTCGACGGTAGAAAATGCCTTCGCGAGATACACGAATGATGTCGGTATCAAGAATGGTTTTTTATCCGCGAGAGACATGAGTATTTCGTCATCCAATATATCATTTTTAAATGCATTCACATCCAATGTTTCGAGATAATTTAACGTTGTTTTGAAGAATATCTCTATGTCATCGGTATCGGTGGTCGTTGGAACTATGATCTTCAGTCGTATGAGTGTGTCTACTATGCCCTTTGTGTCTCGGTTTATTATACATTTAAAGAGTTCTTGAAATCCCATTTTTAATTCATCCGAAATATCTATGACGAGTCCGAAATCGTAAAATACGAGTTTACCCTTATCCGAAAATCCCAGATTTCCCGGGTGTGGATCCGCGTGAAAAAGCCCCTTTTCCATGGTTTGAATCACGTACGATGTGATCAACGCTTCACAAATTTTCTTTGAGTTTACATTTTCGTCTGTTATTTCGGTGAGTTTATCCGACTTTACGTACTCCATGACTATCATGTCGTGCGTCGAAAACGATTCGTATACCTTGGGTATTTTGACCCATTTAACATCTTTAAACGCTTTTCGCATGCGTTTGGCGTTGTGCATCTCTTTTTCATAGTCGGATTCCGATAAAAGGTACTCTATCGATTCGTGCAAGACTTGACCGGAGGTCGCACCGGTATCTATGCCCACCCGCTCTAAAAAATTAACAACGTCGATTATGTTATCTGTATCATTTTTCATTATGTTGTAGATGGCAGGTCTCTTTATTTTTACCACGACCTCTCTGCCGTCGAGTAATCGCGCCATGTGCACCTGACCTATACTCGCAGACTTGAACGGTGTGTAATTAAACTCGGAAAATATATTATTGGTGTTTACAACATCTTTTACACATACCTCGTCTATCGGGGGTACATTATCCTGTAAAGATTCGAGCTCTCGCGTAAACTCTACAGGGTAAAGGTCTGCGCGCGTTGATACAATTTGGCCTAACTTTACAAAGGTTGGTCCGAGTTCTATTAATTGATCCCGAGTCCAGACACCGAGTTCGGATTGATTTTTTACAAAATTCTTCTTCCATAGGAATTCAGCCGCGAACTTCCACGTTTTACGTTTCTGTTTCACGGGTGAAGGTATCTTCAGTGACGCACATGTCAGCATCCTTACATTATTTGGATATTTTATTCTTTAAAGTCATGGCGTTGTACAGCGACCCGTCCGGTAGGTAGTGTATCGTCGTGTACGTCATGTGATTCGGATCCCAAACATATTTAGTCGAGAGTTTCACTCTACTCTGTCTCACGGTTCTTTGAATCATGTCTTCTCTGCTTCCGACGACAACACCCGTGTGTCCCGGAACGGCGGTTTTGAGCGCTCGTGCTAACATTGTGTTCATCTATACATGGTTGGTGGTAAATCTTTAATTCTGATAAAATTTAAAAAATAAAAAAATATTTTTTTCACTTTCTTTTTAAAGAAAAAAGTTTTGAAAAAAATATTTTTTTTATTTTACTTTTCAAAATTTTACAAAATTCTCGTCATTTGATATAAAATTGGTGTACTCTCTACATAAAAAGTTCCAAAAAACATGGTGTTACTTTAGAGTTCTACTCCGTCGATTGATTTGAAATAGATATAATCACTACATAAATTTATAAAGTAACACCATACTTTTTGGAAATTTAAAAACAAAAAATAAAAAAATATTTTTTTCACTTTCTTTTTAAAGAAAAAAGTTTTGAAAAAAATATTTTTTTTATTTTACTTTTCAAAATTTTACAAAATTCTCGTCATTTGATATAAAATTGGTGTACTCTCTACATAAAAAGTTCCAAAAAACATGGTGTTACTTTAGAGTTCTACTCCGTCGATTGATTTGAAATAGATATAATCACTACATAAATTTATAAAGTAACACCATACTTTTTGGAAATTTAAAAACAAAAAATAAAAAAATATTTTTTTCACTTTCTTTTTAAAGAAAAAAGTTTTGAAAAAAATATTTTTTTTATTTTTTTTCTATCGATATTATAAAATGTGGTACATTTTCTTAATTCTGTATGTTTCCTACTTGATCCTTGGTCCACATTGGGAATCCAAACTGATAGAGAAAAAACCCATGTTAATAGTCGACAGCGTGAGGGAGCTTTTCAGGAGATCTATATTCATATCTTACGTTTCACTTCTGTATACCGCGTGGTTCCTATATAGTCCATCGTACGCCACCGCTGTGAATGCCATCATACTTTCGGCGGGTGCGACGTACGGCTTCTACACGAAATACGGACCCGAGAAACCGTTTCCCATGCACATCATACTAAACGTATTTCTCCTATTCGCATCCATGCCGTACCTCGATTTCCAAACCGTGTTGACGGTGTGTCTCATGATTTTCTATCAACTCACGCGCGATGTGTTGTATCTTCCAGCTTAGTTGAATGCATTATTTAGTTGATATGTTAAACGTACGAATTCATTATAAGTTTTACCAGAATTATAATAGTTTTTATAATCATCTTTACGAATTTTCATTTTTACTGAATGCTTAACCGGTTTATACATCATACGGTTTGTGTTAGAATCGATTCTATTCATTATATATTCGAGTGTTTCATAATTCATGATATTTTTTACCGGGATATTTGTGTTTTTTAACAAAGACACGATCTTCTTTTGAATATGAAATGGGTATTTCTTAAAATTTGACACCAACTCTCGAGTCACGTTTATCCTTGATCGAGTCTTTAGTTGATTTGATATGATATTCTTTATATTTTGTGGTATGTTAGGTATATTTTTGCCCTTTCTCTCTATCTCGTTAAGAAGTGCCATCGCTTTATTTTTTCCTAGCAACCCCTTTTCTTTCATTAACGTTTTAGATGCAATATTATTAAGTTTTTTGTTTATATCTCTCAATTTATTATAATTATTATTATACTTTTTTTCGTAAGCGGGGGTGCGCGCACTATTTACAACGTATTTTTTAGAGTATTTGTTATAACTTTTTTCTACTTTCTTTTTTTGTTTGTCCCTTACTTTTTGTAATTTTTTGAGTTCCTTTTCAGCTTGCATTATAATATATGTATATTTTTTTGGTACTCTATTATAAATGCGAGTGCACGTGATCGGCGCCGGACCCACGGGCATGTCTATCGCATGGGAAATACTCAGGTCGACGGATCACGAGGTCATCGTGTACGACAGGAAACCGTCGGTGGGTGGTTCGTGGTGGGAACCGTCCGCTGATACGCGAGACATACACGCACACAGAATCGTATTCGATAACGCGTTCGTGAACACGGATAGTCTATTCAGAGAGATGGATATAAAATGGGATGACGTGTTTGAGCCGGTGGACACAGGTGTGTACCAGGTCTTATTCAAAAATTTACACATTCGCGACTACGCGGCACTCACGTCTCTCGCCGCGCGCGTGTTAGCGAAACAGACCAAATACAAATCCATATCGCTCAAAGACGCACTCGGCCCCCTGTCGGAATCGGGTGAAAATCTTATACGGACGATCACGTACGTGATGGACGGTGTCGGATGGGAAACCATGTCCGCGTACGAGTTCGTGAATAGTTTCGATCACGTAGGACTTTCGAAGCAGTGCACGCAGCGCGTGTCCGGTAAACACATGAACGATGCGATGCAAAATGCCCTCCTCGAAAAGGGTGCCACATTCATGTTTAACACACACCTAGAGAGTGTAGATTACAGAAAAGATGGCTACACGGCCACGTTTAAGGATGGCGTCTCGATAGACGATGGTCTCCTCGTGTTATGCGTCGACAACAGTAAAGCACTCGAACTCATCGGTGATAATTGGGGTGAAGACGCGGCTAAGAAAATAGGGCCGAGCACGTACGGCTGCATAAACGTCTTACTCGATTACGACGAACCCGTGAAACTCGAGTCGGATTTACACATAGGCATGAACACGAGACTTCGACTTCAACCGGTAGTACTCGCGGACGGAAACACGGTTTCGTGTGTCATATGTGATCTGACCGACGAAGTATTAGCCATGGAACCGGATGCACTCAAAGCGGAAGTCATACGAGAACTCAATCTCCCCGAACCCACGCACGCGAGAATAGGGTGGGGTGCGGAATGGAAGGATGGTTCGTGGCGATTCGAACAATCATCGGGTGTTTTGAGTCTACACGGACAATTGCCATTCTTCGGTGAAAGTCCTAACGTGGCCATGTGTGGTATGATGTCGCCGAGAAATACGCCATACTCGAGCATCGAAGCGGCGATAGAGGTTGGTCGGTCATTCTGTCATCAAGAGTTCGGTACGAGAAAACCACATCAACCCATTCGAATCACACTCGTGTTATTCGTGCTTATAGCTTTAATTCTAATAATCATATATACTAGGAAATCATGATTCCCATGGATTGTGAAGTGTACGAACCCATGTATGAATATAACGATAAAAAGTACATGCGTGTCGTGGTAGACAATAGGACGCGCGACTACATACAGGGTCTTCACGAAAGTAAATCGAGATTCATCGTGAACAAACGTAATATAGATGATCCACTCGAGGGTAACGTATTGACTATAAAGATACCATTCAGATACAGACGTGTGATGTGCACCATCGAAGGTGACACACCCGTACAATCTCTAGCTAAGGGTGACGAAGTCAAAATAGTAGCAAATTTTAGTGGCGCGTGGAACGTCGCCAATCACAGTGGATACGCGTGGGTGATTAAGACGATTCGGACTCCTCCTCCTCCTTCTTCTCCGGAATCTCAATCTCTTCGAGACCATTCTCTCTGAATCCCAAGAAAACCCGAAGACTTCCTTGGAGTCGGTGAAGTTCTTGGTACGTGGTTTCGACCGCCTCTTGGAGCTTCTTGATATTCTCTTCAACGTTAAGCTTTGGCATGCTGTATGTACTCTATTAAAGTTTATAGTCTTTAATACAGTAGAATGCTCACAAGGAGTGGATACATCATTAATAATCCATCTCCCGAAATAAAAAAAGAGCTCACGGTAAGAGCTGTGGTTAACGATGACTTCGGATTTCCACCACCGCCTTTTAAGGTATTTAGACCAACTAAGAATGGAATCTGCGTTCCAAGATACTATGGAGTTGCTAAAATGGGAGAACCTCACGACGACAAAAGACCGGAACCCGTTCGAATCGGTGTACGCTTCAATGGAACGCTCCGAGACGCAACACATCAGAACGCCGCACTTGCTGCGGCTCTTGATGCGGGTCATGGAGTCCTCAGCCTTCCGTGTGGGTTTGGTAAGACCACCGTTTCGTTAGCCATCGCGTGTAAACTTGGATACAGAACCATGATTGTCGTACACAAGGAATTCCTCGCGAATCAATGGGAAGAACGAATCAAACAGTTTTGTCCGGGTGCGACCATAGGTAGGGTTCAGCAAAACAAAAAGGAAGTTGACTGTGATTTCGTGATAGCCATGTTACAATCACTCTCACTGAAAGAATACTCATTCGGTGATTTTGATAGCGTCGGTACACTGATAGTCGACGAGGCGCATCACATATGTGCCAAGGTGTTTAGTCAATCCTTATTTAAGATGTGCCCCAAACACATATTCGGGTTGTCTGCGACACCAAACAGGAAAGATGGACTCACGAAAGTGCTTCACTGGTTTATGGGTCCTACATTTTTTGCCGTAGAACGAGAAAATCAACAGCAGGTCGAGGTGTTTCCCATAGAGTTCGAATGTGCGCGATTTAGAGACCCACCGCCGTGTACTCGATTTGGGAAATTATCACTCTCGACCATGATCACGGAACTCACGGAGATGCGTGAACGAAACGCGATGCTCGTCAATCTCATCGGTCGCATCGCGAAGAGTACGAGACAAATCCTCGTATTGAGTGATCGTCGACAACACTGCATGTTGTTGCATCAGTGTTTTCCAAAGAATTCAGGGCTTTACATGGGGGGTATGAAAGAAGTCGATCTCGCGGAATCGAGTACGAAAAAGATAATATTTGCAACATTTAGTCAAGCACATGAGGGCTTGGATATACCCTCTTTGGATACGGTTATTCTCTCGACGCCGAAATCGGACATAGTTCAATCCATAGGGCGCGTGATGCGAGAGACAAAAGGAAAGAAGAACAACCCAAACATATACGATATTTTTGACCAATGGTCGGTGTGTCACGCCATGTATAACAAACGTCTTCGAGTATACAAACAAGGTGGATTCAATATACCCAAGGTGAAAGAGGAAGAACCCGATGCATTTACGCGGGGTGAATGTTTGATAAATTTGTAATCTAATTATAGAATGCCATGCGATTCAAACAAAAGATCACAGCGGAAATATTATGAGCGAATACGTGATATACCACATCTCAGATTAGAAGACGTCACACTCGCTGATAATACTACAACGAAGGGTGTGAACATAGATGGTTCCATCGATATAGACGGCTATTTCATAGGCGATGCATCGAAAATAACAAACTTTCAATACTTCACATTCATGACACTCGATGACGTCGTGACAAATGGTAATACTACCAATCGCGGTGTATATTTTAATGGCGATTTGGAAGCAACTGGATATTTTTTAGGTGATGCGACATACATTACGAATTTACCTTACGTGTCAGGTCCGGTTGGGCTAACACTCGACGATGTTGTTGTGAATGGAAATACAGTGACAGTGCGTGGTGCATATTTTAATGGGGACTTACAAGCATCCGGTTATTTAATAGGTGATGGAACTTATATAACAAACGCCATCGACCAAACACTCGATTTAGATGACATAGTTACCACTAATAATGTATCGAGTATAGGCGCTGTGTTTGGTGGTGATGTGAGCGCATCGGGCTTTTTAATAGGTGACGGCTCTTTAGTGACCAATTTACCTATAAATACACTTCAAGAGGTCACTACATCGGGTTCATCGACAAATAAATTCATAACATTCACAAACGGTGTGACCTCGCTTGAAACGTCTGGGAATGTAGTGGTTACGGGGAATGTCACGTGTTCTAAACTCGTTGGAAGTGGTGAGTTTTTGGGTGGCGTAGCCAACACATATGAATTATCAGTGCTCAGTTCGAGTATATCAAGTGTCGAAAATAAGAAAATAATCACGAACACGAGTGGACTCACGGGTGTCACAAAGGGTGATTTACTCACATCTACAAATAACGGTGTGTTAGGTAAGTTGTCCATAGGTTCAAATGGTCAACTTCTATTAGCAGATACGACCACATCACTTCCAAAATGGGAAACGATTACAAACATATTTAATATAGGGTCGAGAACTACCGACCTCGAGAATGAATTTATATTTTCCAACACGGTAAACTTATCTTCACTCACGACCGGCGACATATTGTACGGATACGGAACGAATGACATAAGAAGACTCGCGAGAGAAACGACGGCAGATAACACGATTCTCACATACGGTGATTACGGCACTGGTTATGGACGCCTGTTGCGCATGGATGAATGGGGTGAAAATGTCATGTGGTTGCACCCAAGTAATTACGATACGAACGCGGGTAATGCACAAATATTTACAACTGGTACGAGTGGTACATTAGATTATATTTCGTTAAATCTCCTAACAGATCAAACAGCAATATCTATGACTGGTAGAATACCTATAGCAACTGGTGCTCCACCATCTGACCTTTTATTTAGTTTACGTTTTAACGATACTATGTTCTATTCTGAAAACGGTCGTTCGTATTCTGGAACTGGTGATACAAAACACCCATCCGGTATAAAATGGAAATTATATACATACGGTGACATATATGCAAATTATATACATGGTGATGGAAGTAAAATGGTATTTCCACAATCTCCGATAACCCCAGTTGGTGGAGGAACACTTAATCCGTCTGGTGCACCTGAATTAGGAAAAGCCGGACAATTACTCGTATTCAGTGATAAACGCCGTAAATCTAAAATAAAAGCCATGTCTACAACCCTCAACACACTATCTAAATTAGTACCAAAACTGTATGAAAAAGAAGGAAAACGCGAATCTGGGTTCATAGCACAAGAGATGTATTACGATGTTAGAGAAATGCGACACATCGTGTGGCCGGATAGAGATGCGAATCCAAATGATGACGCACCCGAAGCAGATTATTCAGATTGGGGTAAACGCTACGCATGTCTCAGATATTTACACTTCATCGCATACGTGGTGCGATCCATACAAGAACTCAGGGAGCGTATAGAAAGACTCAAAAATAATAAAATGTAATTTTAGAATGTCTTGTTCATCAAAGGGTAGGTCGTATAGAAAATTTTACGACACCATACCAAAAATACCAGAGACGCTTCAAACCGTCACTGAAAGAGGTAACACATCGACACAAAGTGTCGAATTCGAAGGAGACGTCGAAACACAAGGGTTTTTTATAGGCGATGGTTCTCAACTCACAAATATACCACCACAAACATCCATAACACTCGAAACTACCGTGACAAATGATAACACCGCGAGTCGAGGTGCATATTTCGATGGTGATGTCGAAGCAACCGGATTTTTAATAGGCGATGGTTCTCAATTACAAAATTTACCAGCCGCACCTAATATCACGTTACAAACGGTGGTCGCGAACGATAATGTTGCATCACGGGGTGCATATTTCACCGGAGATCTAGAAGCATCGGGGTATCTCATAGGCGACGGAACATTCATACAAAATTTACCAACACCCACATTAGATGCAGTTCTATTAAATGATAATGTCGCGACACAGGGTGCGTATTTCACCGGTGACGTTGAAGCTTCTGG
>Ga0222715_10001059_pt1 | contig 27029 bp, 30 predicted proteins | sample C33_9DmetaG_FD_165056 | JGI IMG/M metagenome (GOLD analysis project Ga0222715, IMG submission 165056) | Estuarine water microbial communities from San Francisco Bay, California, United States - C33_9D | ecosystem: Environmental > Aquatic > Marine > Unclassified | place: USA: California...
TTTCTTAGCCTTTTTCTTGGCTACTTTTTTCTTAGCCTTTTTCTTGGCTACTTTTTTCTTAGCCTTTTTCTTGGCTACTTTTTTCTTAGCCTTTTTCTTAGCTACTTTTTTCTTAGCTGTTTTCTTAGCTACTTTTTTCTTAGCTGTTTTCTTAGCGACTTTTTTCTTCGCAGTCTTCTTCTTTGCTTTCTTCTTTGCCATGTTTAGAGACTCCCCTTAAAACTGAATATTAGATTTAACAAAATGTTTATATACATCACATTAAACACTCACGCAAACAATTATAGTCATGTTTTATCTTTTTTCTATAATTTTTTTATTAATTAATGTTTATTGTTCCTGGAATGATACTTTTTTGCACATTATTCATGCAATAAAACACATAGTGCAGGCATAACAAAAACTGTTCTATTTAAGTTTCGTTATGATCTCTTGCGTTACATCGTTAACATCTTGCATACCATTTACACTGATATATTTAGTATTAGATCCTTCTTTATTTGATTGTTCAGTGTAATAACTTATCAACGGTGATGTTTGTTCATGATAAACATCCAGTCGTTTTTTAACTGTCTCTTCTTTATCATCATCTCTTTGCACAAGGTCTTCACCAGTCACATCATCCTTACCTTCAACCTTTGGTGGGTTAAACTCAACATGATAGGTTCTACCTGATGCCAGATGCGCTCTACGACCACTCATGCGTTTAACAATAGGCTCATCTTCTACTTTAATTTCAACAACATAATCAACTTCTATGCCCATGGCAGCCATACCATTGGCCTGTGCGATAGTTCTTGGGAAACCATCAAACAGATATCCATTTGCACAATCATTCTCACTGATTCGTTCCTTTACCAGACCAAGTATTAATTCATCTGATACTAATCCACCAGCATCCATAACTTCTTTTGCCTTTACTCCCAACTCAGTTCCTGCACTTACTGCAGCACGCAACATATCACCGGTTGATATCTGTGGAATATTAAATTTTTCTTTAATCACATTTGCCTGTGTTCCTTTACCGGCACCTGGCGGTCCTAATAATATAATTTTCACTTTTGCTTTCCTCCCCTTTATTATTAAAATTATTTCACTAACTACAATATAATGACAATCAAGTAAAAATAAGGCAAAAAAACCTATGAAGATTGAACTTGATAGCGAATTTTCTACATCAAATAAAATTATTTCCTATTCTGATGTCTCTTTTACATTAAAAGAAACACAAATAAAAACTAACCTGGTAATTTCAAAAGATCGATTAATCGAAAACTGGTCAGTAGATTCATATCAAAATCTTGCAACGCAACATCTGGATCAATTTATTTCATGGCAACCAGAACTTATATTAATTGGCACCGGTATGATACCAAGTTTTCCTAATCCAGAATTGATCGCTTATGCAGGATCCAAAAATATTGGTTTGGAGATCATGGATACAGGTGCCGCATGCCGAAGCTATAATTTATTGATTGATGAAGGCAGAGATGTCGTTGCCTGTTTGTTTTTACCTGATAATTAATTCTCCATATTCAAAGTGTCCAGTGAGAATCCTTCTCTTTGCAAGATTTGTCGCAATCGTTTGATTGCCTCAATCTGAATCTGCCTGACACGTTCCCGTGTCACACCCAATTCATTCCCGATTTCCTCCAGAGTAGACACTTCACTGCCGTGTAAACCAAAACGCCTCTCAACAACTGCACATTGTTTATCACTGAGTAAACTCAACCACGTATCGATATGCTCTTTTACATCACTATTCTGTAGTAAAAGAGATGGATCCAGGTTTTGTTCGTCTGGCAAAGTATCTAATAATGTTTTTTCCGAATCATACGGACTGGGGGTGTCAAAGGATGTGATTCTTTCATTCAGACCAAGCATACGCTTTACAACATCGATGGGTTGGTCAAGCATTTCAGCTACATCTTCCGGGCTGGGCTCACGATCCAGTGTTTGAGCAAGTTTACGAGCAGCCCGTAAATAAATATTGATTTCCTTAACGACGTGTATTGGCAATCGGACTGTACGCGTCTGATTCATCAATGCACGTTCGATAGTCTGCCTAATCCACCAGGTGGCATAAGTAGAAAATCTAAACCCTCTTTCCGGATCAAACTTCTCAACAGCACGAATTAATCCAAGATTACCTTCTTCTATTAAATCAAGCAGAGCTAAGCCACGATTCATATAACGTCGAGCGATTTTTACAACCAGCCGCAAATTACTTTCAATCATCCGCTTTCTTGAAGGCTCATCTCCTTTCAAGGCTTTGCGTGAAAAATACACTTCCTCTTCTGCGCTTAATAAAGGAGAAAATCCTATTTCATTCAAATAGAGTCGAGTGGCATCTAAATCACCAGCCGAAACCGGAGCATTATCAGAGAGCGTTTCTTTGGGCTTCTTTTCATCCGCACTATCTTCGATGTTGCTCAGTTCTTGCAACACATCAACATCCAATGTTTCTGGAACCTCAGCATCCAATTCAACATCATCAATATTGTCATCCTTTACGTTTGATTCAGCGTGTGTTGTTTCGTCTTTCATACATTGTCCGCTTATCGGTTACTCAGACGCGTTTCCTTGGGAGATGTTGTGTAGGATTAACCGGTGTTCCATTTTTACGTATTTCGAAATGCAGTACATTACGTCCTGTGTTGTCTCTTCCCATCTCAGAAATTTGTTGTCCGGCATTGACTCTGTCACCTTCTTTGACCAATAACTTACTGTTATAAGCATACGCACTCAAGTACGTTTCGCTGTGCTTAATGATGATAAGCTTTCCATAACCGAGAAGTCCACTCCCGCTGTATACAACTTCGCCATAGGCAGCAGCATTAATTGCCTGTCCAGCCTTCCCCGCAATATTGATCCCTTTTTTAGATGTCGGTGAATCAGAATTAACTAATTGTCCACTAGTGGGCCAGGACCACTGAATCGTACCCTTAGGTAAAGTCACTCCAGGCTTTGTTTTTTTCATAACAACGCTTGGTTTGTTTACTATGGGCTTGGATATCGATTCGCTTGATTTTGCCGGGGTGGTAGTTTTTGCAACAGGTTCCGATTTTAAAGGGACACCTTTCTTTTTATAGACAGGTGTTAAACGAACAAGTTGACCGGGATAAATGGTATAGGGTGGATTAATATTATTCCAGCTTGCCAACGCTTTGTAGTCGAAATTATAGCGCCATGCTATCGAATACAGGGTCTCACCTTTATTAACGCTGTGATAGCCCGATTTATTTTGTACTGCTGGTCTTGAAGCTGGAGTTGATTTGCTAACGACGCCATGTTGAGTAACTGTGGGTTCTGGTTGTTTGATTTCGCCGCGATTGGCAACTGGCGCAACTCCCTTGCTGACACATGCCTGAAGTAAGACAAGCGTTATAATGAATATATAAATATTATAAACAGGTTTCATCCTATCACGATCAAGTTGTATCAATACCACCAAGCATTGGTACAAAACTTACTGAATCAATAATTTCTTCTACATAACCTTCTTCTTTACGTGTGATCAATAATAATTTCTGATCCCCGGACTTGCCAACGGGGATTATCAAACGACCATCTATAGCAAGCTGTTCCAGTAATGATTCAGGCACACCAATAGGAGCTGCCGCAACGATAATGCCATCAAATGGTGCATGTGCAGACCAACCAATATTGCCATCGGCATGTTTACTACGAATATTGGTGCAAGCCAGTTTTTGGAAACGTTCTCTGGCACGTACAAGTAAGGCATTGATCCGCTCTACTGTGTAAATTTGCTTTGCAAACCGGGCCATAATCACTGTCTGATAACCACAACCGGTGCCAACTTCCAGAACATTTTTTAATTCACCGTCTTTAATCAATGCTTCGGTCATTTTAGCAACGATGTAAGGCTGTGAGATTGTTTGGCTGAAGCCAATAGGTAGTGCAGTATTTTCGTATGCACGGCTAGCCAGTGCTTCATCGACAAAAAGATGTCGTGGTGTTTGTCGAATCGCATCCAATACCCGTTCAGATTTAATTCCCATTTCAACCAGCGTATCTGCAAGTCGGTCACGCGTACGCTGTGATGTCATGCCTATACCGCTATGTTCAGCCATCATTTATTTAAGACCTTCTGTCCAGTCTGAAAGTGTTTGTAAAGATTGGTGACGCGTCAAATCAATTTGTAAGGGTGTTATAGAAACTTTGCCAGAACGAACAGCATGAAAGTCTGTCCCCTCGCCTGCATCTTGTTCAGTTCCAACAGGCCCAACCCAGTATACTTTTCTTCCACGTGGGTCAGACGCTTCCAATACGGGTTCAGATTTATGCCGATTTCCCAAACGCGTTACCGCAAAGTCTTTAATTTGTTCATAGTCTACATCTGGAATATTCACATTCAATAACACATCTGCCAACGGTTTTTGCATAATATATTCAATAATTTTTCTAGCTACCTGCGCAGCCGGCTTATAATCAGCCTGTCTCTCTCCAGCAAGTGAAAATGCTATCGCTGGACAACCAAGGAAACGTCCCTCCATAGCCGCTGCCACGGTGCCCGAATAAAGCACATCATCGCCCAGATTAGCACCGGTATTAATACCGCTAATAACCATGTCAGGTTCTTCATCCAATAGCCCTGTAATTGCCAAATGCACACAATCAGTTGGCGTGCCATTTACATAATTGAAACCACGACTATCTTGTTTTACATGGAGCGGGGAATCAAGCGTCAGTGAATTACTGGCACCACTACGATCTCTATCGGGTGCGACAACGGTAACCCTGCCTAATTCAGCTAACATTTCTGCCAATGCTGATAATCCAGGAGACTGGTATCCATCGTCGTTACTCAACAAAAAATGCATAGTGTTTAAAAGTGGTTATTAAAACAAGGAAATTTAACTGACGTTGAAAATATCACAGTCAGGATAATAAGATCGTTATATAAATCAACGTAACAAAAATTCCAGCAGTGCCTTTTGTGAATGCAAACGGTTACCCGCTTCTTCCCAAACGACACTTTGAGGCCCCTCTAATACTGCGGCAGAGACTTCTTCACCACGGTGAGCAGGCAAGCAATGCATAAACAGGGCATCACCATTCGCATACTTCATTAACTCCGTATTTACCTGATAAGGGGCAAACTTTTCCAGTCGTTGTGCTTGCTCATCTTCTTGTCCCATGCTCGCCCAGACATCAGTCACAATAAGATCGGCGTTTTCGACTGCTTTTTCAGGCTCTCGTATTATGGATACAAAATCTTTAGTCTCATCAAGCAATCCAGCATCCGGATCAAAGCCTTCGGGACAAGCAATATTCAATTTAAAATCAAAAATTTTCGCTGCATTCATATAGGAATGGCACATGTTATTGCCATCACCAATCCAAACCACTTTTTTGCCCTGAATCGAACCACGGTTTTCTGTATAGGTTAATAAATCAGCCAACAATTGACAGGGATGAAAACTATCAGATAGGCCATTGATGACTGGCACATCAGAATAAGAAGCAAACAGTTCCAGACGTTCGTGCTCAAAGGTGCGCAACATAATGCAATCCACCATTTTTGATAAAACACGCGCCGTATCCTCTATAGGCTCACCACGTCCTATTTGGCTGCCTGTTGGCGATAAATAGATAGCATGACCACCCAATTGCGCCATACCGGCTTCAAATGAAACACGCGTACGTGTGGACGATTTTTCAAAGATCATACCCAGGACACGATTACTCAGGGTAGTCTCAAAGTTTTTTTGTTTGAATTGTTTCTTTAAAACAGACGCACGATTAATAATCGACAACAACTCGTCTTGATTCAAACTGTTTAGTGTCAAAAAATGTCGAACACTCATAAATTTGTAATCCTATTTCAAATATTTTTTGAGTATTTTACTCAATGTTGAGACAAGCTGATCAGCTTCAGCATCGTTCATGATTAATGGTGGCAGTAATCGAATAACATTACCTGAAGTGACATTAATCAATAGATGTTCATTTAACGCCAATCCGACTAAATCAGGGCATTCTTTTTCAAGCTCGATGCCGAGCATCAAGCCTTTACCACGAATGTCACTAACGCCTTTTACAGCACTCAACGCTTCTTTAAAGGAGTCTAATAAACGATTACCGAGTTCTGCTGCACGTTGTTCAAGGTATTGTGCTTCTAACACCTCAATAACCGCTAATGCGGCTCTTGATGCTAATGGATTACCGCCAAAGGTTGACCCATGGCTACCTGGTTGAAATAGTTCAGCGGCCTCGCCTTTTGCCAGACATGCACCAATCGGAACACCATTACCCAGAGCCTTGGCTAAAGTCATCACATCAGGCATCACATCTTCATGCTGAAAGGCAAACCACTTTCCAGTACGACACATTCCGGTTTGCACCTCATCAACCATCATCAAGCATTTATGCTTATCGCAAAATGCTCTTATTGCTTTTAAATAGCCTGGATCAGGGATAACAACGCCGCCCTCACCTAATATCGGTTCAACCATAACGGCAACGATATTTAAGTCTTCATTCGCTAATTCATTTAATGCATCAATATTATTGTATGGAATATGCTTAAACCCCTCGACTAAAGGATCAAAACCTTTCTGTACTTTTGCATTGCCGGTAGCGCTTAAGGTAGCCATAGTTCGACCATGGAAACTTTTTTCCATCACAACAATAACCGGATTCGAAATACCTTTATTGTTCGCATATAAACGCGCCAGTTTTATCGCGGCTTCATTTGCCTCAGCACCGGAATTACCAAAAAACACCTTCTCCATACCTGAATGTTGAACGAGTTTCCCGGCCAGTTTTTCCTGTAAGGGAATACGATAAAGATTTGAGGTATGAATTAAATTAGCCGCTTGATCAGCAATTGCTGCTTGCACCGCAGGATGGGCATGACCTAAACCACACACGGCGATACCGCTGAGTGCATCCAGATAACGTTGTCCCTGAGTATCATTAAGCCAGATGCCTGACCCATTTTTAAACTCAATCGACAAAGGTTGATAATTTGACATTAACGCTGTGCTCATCACTTAAATATTCCAAACAGTCGAAATTGTAACGACCAAAAAATCGTCACTTCGGACTCTTGTCCTCTGACGACATAAAATTATGTCCTGAAATAATAAGCCCGGCCATGAGCCGGGCTCAAACTAGATTAATAAAACTTAAATCTTATAAAGGCAAACCATGCCCTTGACCGACCATACACATAATCATCGGTATAGAAAGAAAGGTATTAGTTCTTGACGCCATCAGCGCAACAACCTTGCCTTTTGCAATTTCATCAGCGCTGGCTTCAACAATACCCAGAATCTTTTTCTGATTTGGCCAGATCAATACCCAGACATTAAATAACATGATCGTACCCATCCATGCACCAAGACCAATGATCAAACCATTACCTTGTAGCAAGAATGCATTTTTAAGACCAACACCCATGACTTCCAATGCTGCAGCACCGGTTAGCCAGGTACCTAATGCACCCCAACGAAACCACCATAATGCGCGTGGCGCAACATACTTATTAATTGCTGCAGGGCCTGGTCCACCTTCATCGGCTAAAGCAACACCGACAGCAGGTACTTGTATAAAATTGAAGTAATAGAGTAAGCCAATCCATATCACACCAAAAAAGACATGAAACCAGACGACTAAAGACCACATATTCAGCACTGTATCACCTACCAGCAATGTAAGAACGATTGCTACAACAAAACCAAGCGCTATTGTGCCGTGCACTGACTTGAGTGGATTCATACTAATACCCCCGAAATGAAAAAGTTAAAACTACTAAAAATGCATTAAATTAATGGGTAGGATTATACTGATGTCAGTTCCCGCTTCCACCCCTTTCACTAGTGAAGCCCACAAATAGTATAAAACAGATCCCATCCGTGAATATCCGCCTGAAAGACATATTATAGATTTAAAACAATAACTTGCTGTTCAAAACCAGCACTTGAAATCTCAATAATGGCCCTCATTTAGGATAACTATAACTTAACAACGTTAACAAATAGTGATTGAGAGTGGCTTTCGCGTATAATCCGCCGCAATTGAAGCACTCAGCAATTTAGATGAGAATTTAAAACAGAGGTAAATGTAATGGATCCAATTGAACAAATTAAAGCAACACTGGCAGAAAACCCGGTTGTATTATTTATGAAAGGCTCACCCGACTTTCCACAATGCGGCTTTTCAATGAAAACCGTACAAGCTTTAAAAGAATGTGATGTCGAATTTGGTTTTGTCGACGTACTGGCACAACCCGAAATGCGCGCCAACCTGCCACAATATTCAAACTGGCCAACCTTTCCACAAGTTTTTATCAAAGGCGAACTTGTCGGCGGCTGCGATATCGTTATGGAACTTTACGAGAAAGGCGAATTGCAAAAGATGACCAAAGAAGCAGTAGGCAGTTAATCTTTTTATCTAAGGATGGGTTAAGTCTTTAGCCCATCCTTAATTCTCGTCATTCCTGTGAACACGGGAATGACCTTCATGGATGAAGGGAATGCATAAGGATTGCAGGAGCAATCCATGCCCAGTCAAACAATAAATTTCATTATTTTTTACATTGGTTTCGCCTTTATGGCGAGTCACTTTCTCTTGCGTGCTCAAGAGAAAGTGACTCGCCGTCAGCCGAAAACCAATGAGAAACAGAATAAAAAATATTAATTTAAACTGGATCCCCGTATTCACGGGAATGACGAAGGAGAATAAGTTATTCCTTATCCTTCTCCTCAAGCAAACGAGAAATCTCATCCTCACCCATTGGTTTCTTTCTTTTAACCCTTAAACTATTGCTCCATTCTTTAGCAAAATCTTTCTGCAAACCTAGATTGATTGCGATGACAATCAGCATCGCAACAAATGCGCCCAGACTTGCCAGTGCCATATCTTTTTGTGCATCCCAGACATCACCCTGAGTACCGAGATAGGCGATACCCAGATCACCACCAAACAGCTCTGCTGCTGCCCACTCAAATAGTTCAAAGGTCATTGATGCGGCGATGGTAAATAACAAGGGGAAAAAGTAACCCCAGAAACCTTTACCGTAAGCAATGCGACAATAAATCTCTCTGAATGGATAAGCGAGCAAAAAGCCATAAAGAAAATGAACAAAACGGTCAAAGTGATTTCGTTCCCAATGCATCATCTGATTAAGACTAAAATCGAAATATGTCATTAAAAAAGCATCATACGGTACTTCGGCATAGGTATAGTGCGCACCTATTTCATGCAGACACATGAATATAAAAATCAAACTGTAGGAAATTCTTGAAAATAAGAACTTGTTATAGGTCAGCGCCATCACGATGACAAACACCAAAACCAGAACATTTTCTAAAGCCCAATCGGAACGATCGTGAGGTGATATTGCGAGAATTAAAAATTCAATAAAGAAAATGCACGAGAGTATTAGAAAGTATTTTTTATGTGACATCTTAATACTTCGCAGGCATGTCAGATTATCAGTCTAATTAAAACCGTATTATTCATATCCACTATCAATCCATACACACTTGCCGCCGCTCTCATCTTTAATTCGCTCCAGATATTGTTCATGCGCAGCGAGTTCTTCAGCTGTTGGTTCGATAATGCGTAAAGGTTTTCGATTTGCATCTATTATTTTTGCATGACCCGAATCTGCCGCCTGTTGTTCCTGTGTTGCGTCAAAATTCAAGGTCTCCTGACCACCCGTCATGGCTAGATAAACATCTAGCAGAATTTGCGCATCGAGTAAGGCTCCGTGCAACTCACGATTCGAATTATCAATCTCATAACGATTACACAAGGCATCTAGATTGTTTTTTTGACCTGGATGCTTTTCACGCGCCATCATCAGGGTATCAATAACTGCGCAATAATCTTCAGTCTTGCCCCATTTCCTTCCCAATTGCTTTAACTCAGCATTAATAAAACCAACATCGAACGGTGCATTATGAATAATCAATTCACCGCCACGAATAAAATCGATAAAGTCCTGCGCGATATCAGCAAAACGTGGTTTATCTTCTAAAAATTCATTACTGATACCATGTACATTAAATGCGCCATCATCGATCTCTCGATCCGGATTCAGGTATTGATGAAAGTGTCGATCCGTTTTACGTCTATTGACTATTTCAACACAACCAATTTCAATAATGCGATGGCCATGCTTTGGTTCAAGTCCAGTCGTTTCCGTATCAAGTACAATTTGTCTCATGCGTTATCCCGGGCAAACATTTCATCAATGGCTTTGTTAGCAAGCTGATCAACACGTTCGTTTTCATCATGCCCGCTATGACCTTTGACCCATTCCCATTGTATCTGATGTGGTTGACATGCTTCATCCAGACGTTGCCACAGATCTTTATTTTTAACCGGCTTCTTTGCAGCCGTTTTCCAGCCGCGGCTTTTCCATGCGTCCATCCATTCAGTGATACCGTTCATCACATATTGCGAATCGGTCGTTAATATTACTGCACAGGGTCGCGTTAATGATTCGAGTCCCATGATGGCGGCCATTAATTCCATACGATTATTAGTGGTATCTGTTTCTGCACCGTACAATTCTTTTTCAGTCCCGTTATATTTCAACAAGGTTCCCCAACCTCCCGGCCCGGGGTTTCCACGGCAAGCACCATCAGAAAAAATATGTATTGTTTCACTCATAATTGTCTATTTGCGTTCTTGTTGTCGGTTCAATTGCTCCGGAGGCAATCATATGTCGTTTGGACCGCCACTGCATCTTGATAGGATTTAAAGGTACTGTACGTTTTTTTGCTACGACAACATACAAACCACCAAATATTGGCCAGCAATATTTACCCAATCGTTCCAACGGCATTAATTTCTTTAATAATTTTTGATTTCGTAACGGTGGCGCAAAGAAAAACGAATTGGTCTTTTTCACCTCAAAATCAAGTAAAGATAACCAATCCTTTATTCTGGGCATCGAAATCAAACGACCACTCCAGGGCATTTCGCCCCACCAACACAGAAATAAATGCCACAAACCCCATAAACTTAATGGATTAATACCGAGAATTACCACACACCCATCGTCAATAAGTACCCGTTCCATTTCTCGCAGTAGTTTATGTACATCTTTAGAGTATTCGAGTATATGTGGTAGAACAATCACATCGATACTATCAGCGGCAATGGGTAAATCTTCAGCGCGGGTACGTATTGCCGTTATATTGTTATCGAATTCTGTATCATCCAGAAATAATATCGTTTTGTTAGAGATTCGCGATGCTGAGAGATAATCAGATTCTGCTGAATAGCCATATTGTAATATGTGATAACCAAACAACTCGTGCAGAACCTCATCCATCTGCTCGGCTTCAGCATCGAATACCGCTTTTCCGAGCGGGCTACCTAACCAGCTTGAGAATTTTTCTCTTAGTGTTAATGTCTTTATATTATTTGAAGTCATAAATTTAATAAAATGCCCGACCTAGAGATCATACCCCTACCCGCGTTAAAGGATAACTATATCTGGTTGCTGAAAAAGAAGGCAAGCCAGCATGTCGCTATTGTTGACCCCAGTGAAGCCGCGCCAGTTCTCGATTTTATAACATCTGAAAATTTGATACCGATAGCTATCATGATTACACATCATCATTGGGATCATGTTGGCGGTATTGACGCTATCACCGAACAATTCAATATTCCTGTATATACACCGAAGACAGAAACTGTCGTTGGCAGTACTCATCCCATCGGCGAAGGCGACCGGATATTACTACAAGAACTCGGTATAGAGCTTGATATACTGGATGTGCCTGGACATACCTCCGGTGCGGTAGCCTATTACACAGATAAACTGGTATTCAGTGGCGATACGTTATTTACCGCTGGATGTGGGCGGATGTTTGAAGGTACACCCCCACAAATGCATAATTCACTTTCAAAATTTAAAACCTTAGCTGATGAGACACTACTCTATTGTGGTCATGAATATACTTTAAGTAATCTTAAGTTCGCTGCCGCCGTTGAACCCGATAATAAACGGGTACAGGAACGATTAAAAAATGTAGAAATAGCTAGAAAACTGGATCAACCGACTGTTCCTGCAACATTGGCAGAAGAAAAAGCAACAAATCCATTTCTCCGTTGTGAAGAAACGACAGTGATAAATGCCGCCAGCCACTACGCCGGGAAAAGCTTAAGTACAGCCGCTGAGGTTTTTGCTGCAATACGGCAATGGAAAGACTCTTTTTAAGAGTCTTTCATGAGTACTTAAAAAATAAGATTTTTTGTAGTAATTATTACTTGACCCAAGGTCTGCATATCCATAGCATTCGGCCATGCATATGATACCTAAAGCAATTATTTGCTTTGTTCCAATAATAATAAGTGCTTGTAACTTCAGTTCTACACGACCAAATATTGTTGACCCCGCACCAGCCACAGAAAAGCGTCAGCAACTAAATCAAGTTCATAAACTCAACAACACCGGTCCTGATACAAATGTTGCTGAGATCAACGTTGAACAAGAACTCAATCGACAGGTCGCAATTCAAGACCATCAGGACCTCTGGTTTTTGATACAGGATGAACTGCAATTCAATCGTAATATCAATCAACGCAGTGTTCAGGATAAAGTCGCCTGGTTTGCTCGCAATCAAGACTATCTCGATCGTGTTGCAGATCGAGCGCAGCCTTATCTCTATCATATTATTTCAAAATTAAAAGAACGAAATATGCCTCTTGATCTGGCACTACTGCCGATCGTGGAAAGCGCATACCACCCGTTTGCTTATTCACCCAGCCGTGCATCTGGCATCTGGCAGTTTATTCCTGCAACTGGTAAGCGTTTTGGAATGAAACAAAACTGGTGGTATGACGGCCGTCGAGACATCATCGCGGCAACTGATGGGGCACTCGATTACCTTGAAAGTTTGCACAAACGTTTCAACGGTAACTGGTTTCATGCGCTTGCTGCATATAATGCGGGTGAAGGTAACGTCGAAAAAGCGATTAGAAGAAATAAGAAAGCCGGCAAGAAGACAGATTTCTGGTCATTACGTTTACCACGTGAAACCCGAAGTTATGTACCAAGTCTGTTAGCCGTTGCAGAAGTATTAAAAAATCAGACTAAATACAACATCATATTCAAATCGATTCCAAACCAACCCCATTTCGAAAGCATTGATATCGGTAGTCAGATTGATCTGGCTACTGTAGCTGCCATGTCTAATATGACTATGGATGAAGTGTATACCCTGAACCCTGGCTTCAATCGATGGGCTACTGACCCAAAAGGTCCACACAGAATACTTGTACCCTACGATAAAGCTGCTGACTTTAAACAAAAACTGGCCGCATTACCGACATCTGAACGTGTTAGTTGGAAACAACACAAAATTGTTCAAGGTGAATCATTAGCTCAGATTGCGAGACGTTACCAGACCAGTGTTTCCGCACTAAAGGAAACCAATCGATTAAAAGGAAACAATATTCGTGCGGGTAGTTCATTACTAATACCAACTGCAAAAGAGTCCAGTAAGTTTTATTCTTTAAGTGCCGATGCCAGAAAATTCAAAAATCTAAAAAGAACCGGCGATGGCAAACAATATATATATTCTGTTAAACGTGGTGATAATCTCTGGGATATCAGTCGCCAATATGGCATCAGTGTTAAGCAGCTCACACGATGGAACGGCATCTCTAGCAAGAGTCTGCTTAAACCCGGACAAAAACTTACTGTTTGGGTAAAACAGGATAAGCAGTATGAGGATGGAGCACTCATTAAAGCTGTTGCAAAGAACCCTGCTACAGGTACTTATACTGTAAAACGAGGCGATTCATTGTGGCTTATAGCCAGAAAGTTTGATGTGCATGTCAATGATCTGCTCAAATGGAATAATCTAAAGAAAGGAAATCACCTAAAACCTGGCCAGAGTTTAATTGTCCAGCAAACTATCACTGGTGCTTGATAACTAATCCGCTTCGTAAGTAGAAAGCTATTCTCATAGTGATGTATTTACACATAAAATGCCCATTATGATCCGCTTATGGAAATTGTTTTTTCGAGTATTACTTCGCCTGTTTTATCGGGTTGAAGTCTCAGGCCTTGAGAACTATGAAAAAGCAGGTGATCGTGTCTTAATAATTGCTAATCACACCTCTCTGCTTGATGGCGTATTGCTTTACGCATGGCTACCGGAAACACCCACATTCGCGATAAACAGAGATATTGCTGCCAAAAGATTATTCAAACCTTTTTTATATTTTGTTGATTTGTTCGAGATGGATGCAATTAATCCTTTATCAGTCAAGTCCATGGTCAAATATATCAAACAGAACAAAAAAGCAGTCATATTCCCGGAAGGACGAATCACTGTTACGGGGTCGCTAATGAAAATCTATGAGGGGCCCGGATTAATAGCTGATAAAAGTGACGCAACGTTACTCCCGATAGCAATTGAAGGTGCTCAGTACAGTCACTTGTCATATATGAAGGGGCGCAGTTATGTATTCTGGTTCCCAAAGATAACCTTAACTATCCTGCCGCCGGAAAAGATACAAATACCTGAACAACTCACTGGACATGACCGCAGAAAAGCTTCAGCGCGACAATTACAAGACCTGATGTTTAAATTAACCTATTCAAGCATCAATCAAAAAACAACGCTGTATTCAGCGCTGGTGAAAGCTAGTAAACAGTTCGGTAAAGAGCACAATGTTTTAGAAGACTTCAGTCGAGAGACAATCAATTATAAACAACTTACCTTACGTAGTATTTTATTAAGTGTTTTAATAAAAAAACATACCGGGGCAGGTGAACATATTGGCATATTACTGCCCAATGTGAATGCCTTGCCAGTCGTATTCTTCGCCATGCAGTTCATTGGTCGTATACCGGCAATGTTAAATTTTACGTCCGGTGCACTCGCAATAAAACGAGCTTGTAATACAGCGCAGGTAAAAACCATATTTACATCAAGACGTTTTATTGCGAACGCTAAACTCGAATTATTGGCGGAGACACTTGAACAAAGCTTTACTGTTATTTATCTGGAAGACTTGAAGCAGGATATTTCACTGTCCAAAAAACTTTTGGCATTGTATAAAAACAGAAATCCGGGGCGGCATTATCTTAAACAGGGGAACAATACAAACCCTGATTCGGCAGCAGTAATACTGTTTACTTCTGGTTCAGAAGGTCATCCAAAAGGTGTTGTGCTTTCTCACCGCAACATATTGGCAAATTATGCTCAGGTACGCTGCCACATCAATTTCACACCAACAGACCTGATTTTTAATTGTTTACCGTTATTTCATTCTTTCGGCCTTAATGCCGGTTTCCTGATGCCGCTTTTAGGTGGAGGAAAAATATTCCTCTACCCATCACCTTTACATTATCGTGTCATCCCTGAATTAATCTACGAATTGGGCGCGACTATATTTTTTGCAACAGACACATTTTTAAGAGGTTATGCGCGTTACGCACACCCGTTTGATTTTAATAGCTTGAACTATGTCGTGGCAGGTGCCGAAAAATTACAAAACGACACTATGCAAATCTGGATGGATAAATTTGGTCTTCGAATACTACAGGGCTATGGCGTAACCGAAACCAGTCCAGTGATCTCGGTAAATAATAAAATGTTAAACAAATCCGGTACAACGGGACGCATCATGACTGACATGGAATGCTATATAAAACCGGTTGATGGTATAGAGCGAGGTGGACTCCTGATCGTAAAAGGTCCAAACATCATGCAAGGCTATCTTAGTCACGATAAACCCGGCGAATTACAAGCACCGTCAACTGAACGTGGCGCTGGTTGGTACGATACGGGTGATATTGCTGATATAGATGAAGAAGGCTATATAACAATTCTGGGCCGGGCTAAACGTTTTGCGAAGATTGGTGGCGAAATGGTTTCATTAACGGCGGTAGAGGAGTTAGCTAGTCTGACATGGCCTAACATAAATCATGCTGCGATGGCTGTACCTGATGAGCGTAAAGGGGAGAAAATTGTCCTCATAACAGAACACAAAGAAGCAGAACGAAAACATTTACAGCTAATAGCTAAAGATAAACAGATGAGCGAATTAATTATTCCCAAAAAGGTTATCGTTACAGATAAAATTCCAGTATTAGGTACTGGCAAAACCGATTACATCAATCTTAATGAGATAGCTATTGCAGATAATAATGAAAAAGAAGAAAGTGGCTTGATTAATAAATTAAGCAAATTGGTAAAACACGAACCTCACAATAAGTAAATCATATGAAAGGCTTGTTTTAGTCGTCATATTCAATATTAATGATGGCGAAAATCTGTTTTTCGTTCTGTCTCTCCAGACATACCTCATCATCAATCGATTTACCTAAAAGGAGCTTTGCCATTGGCGAATCGACGGTAATATAACTTTCGTGCTGATCAAACTCATCGGCGCCAACAATACGGTGGCAAATCTCCTGCCCTGTCTCATCCTCAATAGTGACCCATGCGCCAAAGAAAATACGAGATGTATCTTGTACACTTTTAACAACGGTCAATTTTGGCATGCGTCGTTGTAAGTACCCGATTCTGGCATCGATTTCGCGTAATTGTTTCTTGCGGTAGATGTATTCTGCATTTTCAGAACGATCACCTTCAGCTGCTGCTGCTGTAACTGCCTTTGCAACTTCATTACGTTTTGTCCACAAAGCGGCATTTTCTTGCTCGAGTTTTTTGTATCCTTGCGGAGTGATATACGGTGCAGATTGTGCTGCGGGTGGTCGCCAACGGCCCATGATTAATCTAATGACCTCGCAAGAATCATACTGATCTGACAATAAGGTTTATTAACTTCCGCATGCCACTCATTCATACAAGCCTGCACATAACTTCTCTGTTTTTTATTTTTAGGTTCTTCATCAATTGCACCCCAACGGAATAATGCCCTGACAACATCTGGCGTTAGCAAAAAAGTATCTTTTCTTATTCGTCTCAAAAAATAGGGGCCAGAAGCACCACCCAATTGCTTAAATCGTTTTTTAAGCAATTCCCATAGCTCAACAATATTTTCCGCCGGCCATTCCGCTATATATTTCACGAAACTACCCTGCTCCTCATTAATTTCAAATATGCTTTGTGCGTTATGTCTAACACTCTGTATCTTGCGCCAATGACGCACAATACGTTTGTCATCCATCATACGCTCCAGAGTTTCGTCATCCATAATACGCACAGCATTAATATCAAATTGATGAAATACTGTTTCGAAGGCAGGCCATTTATTATCAATAATCTTACGATTCAAACCCGCCTGAAAGATACGGCGAGTCATATTTGATAAACAATACTCAGTCGATAGATTTTTTAGTTCGTCTACCGTACGTGCTTGAGGTAATAGTTTCTCCAACTTATCCAGACCGCCATTACGCTCAATGGCTGAATCAAAAATAGTCTCAAATGATTTTAAACGCATATGTTTCCTTCTAATTTGTTTAAAAAATAAAACACACGACTCCCCTATTTATCTGCAAGCCGTTATTATAGAGAAAAATAACAAATATCACTGGAGAGAAAACATGCAACGATTAGAAGCGTATATCCGAAATATACCGGACTTTCCCGAACCGGGAATACAGTTCAAGGATATCACTCCACTAGTCAAATCACCCGCTATGCTGCGACTCGCAGTCCACCAGTTAATACATCCCTTTCTCGGTGAAAATATCACTGCTGTCGCGGGTATGGAAGCACGTGGCTTTATTTTTGGTAGTCTCGCTGCATGGGAATTAGGTATTGGCTTTATTCCCTTACGAAAACCAGGGAAATTGCCCTATGATGTTGAAACGATGTCTTATGATCTGGAATACGGCTCCGCATCACTTGAAGTCCACATCGATGCCTTGGGAAAAGGTGATCGTGTGTTACTGGTTGATGATCTAATCGCCACTGGTGGAACTGCCGCCGCCAGTTGTAATTTGATTGAAAAGCTCGGTGCAGAAGTTGTTGCCTGTGCTTTCGTGGTAGAACTTGATTTTCTTAAAGGTAGAGAGCAGCTAACAAATTATTATGTTCATTCCTTGATTCATTATTGAGTATAGGCCCGTCTCAATCAGGTACTGGACTGCCACTCATCAATGACTTCCTGTGCGGCACGAAATGCTTCTTGTGCCGCTGGAGCACCAACATAAACAACTGAATGTAATAATACTTCCTGTATCTCCGCAACAGAACAACCATTATTTAATGCGCCACGCACATGTCCTTTTAATTCAGTAGGCGCCTTTAATGCCGCTAACATCGCGATAGTGATTAAAGACCTCGTTTGCCTTGGCAAACCTTCGCGTTGCCAGGTAGAACCCCAGGCATGTTCATTGATCCAGTCTTGTAAAGGTGCTGTCAACTCGGTCGTATTCGATATTGCCCGATTAACAAATTTTTCACCCATGACTTCTGTACGTACTTTCAGACCGTTCTTTTTAGATTCTTCAGACATAATAATAAAAATATTGAAAACAAGTTATAAGTTTAAACCAAACCACCATTTATCTTAATGGCTTCTCCAGATATGTATGATGAGGCATCAGACGCCAAAAACACAACGGCAGCTGCAACGTCTTCCGGCACACCAAATCGACCTAAAGGAATTTCCTTGATGCGTGCCTGATAATAAACTCCATCCATGTGCTCTTGCGCAAATGCTGTTGCAATCCATCCCGGCGACACCATATTCACACGAATCTCAGGACCCACTGTTTTGGCAAATGACCGGGTAAATCCCAAAACACCAGCCTTTGAGGCAGCAAATATTTGTGGATTTATACCTTCAAAACCATGTATGGACATGTCCCAACCCATATTCACAATAACCCCATGTCCCTGATTTTGCATGACCGTACTCACAGACCAGCAAGCATTCATGGTGCCTTTAAGATCCACATTTAATAATTGATCCAGTTTTTTATTAACCTCGGCAGAAGCACCCGCACCTGTCAGAATATCTGCGCCGGCATTATTAACCCAGACATCGATACGTCCAAATTCTTGCATAGTTGCTTGAATCAAGCGATCAATGTCATCCTGCTTGCTCATATCGGCCTGTACCGCAATTGCACGTTGCCCCAGCTTTCTGATTTGCTCAACTACTTTTTCCGCACGATCTCTGGATTTAAGATAGTTAACGACGACGGAGGCACCTTCTCGTGCAAATAATTCCGCGATACCGGCTCCAATGCCGCTACTAGCACCGGTAATTACTGTAATTTTATCTTTCAGACGTTCCATTTGTTATTCAGGTCGTTTATCGTGAACGCGTTATTCTAACTGACAAGTTATACGTTTGGCATGTTTAAAATCGCTGTCATTATACCTACATACAACCGAGTTACGTTGCTTGAACGGGCTATTGAATCTGTTCTCGCGCAAACACTTGCTGCAGATGAGGTTATCATAGTCGACGATGGCTCAACGGATAACACGGCATCATTTATAAAACAGCATTATCCTCAGTTAACCTATCTTTATCAGCATAACAAGGGTGTTAGTGCTGCTAGAAATCGGGGAATCAAGACTGCATCAAGTGACTGGATTTGTTTAATTGATTCTGACGATAGTTGGCAGCCGGATAAACTTGAAAAACAAACTAAAGCACTATCAGAAAACCGGGATTATTTAATATGCCATACAAATGAAACCTGGTACCGAAATGGAGAAGTATTACATCAGGCAGAAAAACACAGAAAACGAGGCGGATATATTTTTCAATATTGTCTGCCTTTATGTGCAATCTCACCTTCTTCAGTAATGATTAAAAAACGACTGTTTGATTCGGTCGGCTTATTTGATGAAAAACTGCCCGCATGTGAAGATTATGATATGTGGTTACGAATTTGTTGCAAATACCCGGTATTGTTTCTGGACGAGGCTTTGATAAATAAATACGGTGGTCATGCCGATCAATTATCAAGAAAACATTGGGGTATGGATCGATTTCGTATCACTGCCTTAAAAAAATGCATCGAATCAAATGATTTAAATGAAATTGATCAGCAAGCGGCTATTACTGTTATGTTGAAGAAGATCTCTATTTTTCTAAAAGGCTCGGAAAAACACGGTAACAGTAATTTGAGTAATGACTTTAAGGCATTATCAAAACAATATGCTTGAAACAATTAGACAGTATCGAAAGATAAACGATAAATTGCATACCTCTGCACAACCATACGCAGAAGAATTTAAATTGATCAAACGGGCCGGGGTTGAAATGGTAATTAATCTGGCAAGAACAGATTCACCTGATGCCATTGCTAATGAAGCACAAATCGTCAAACAAAACGAACTCGATTACATTCATATACCGGTAGACTTTAAAAAGCCTGAAACTACCGATCTAGTATCATTCTTCAATGTGATGGAAGAACATTATGATAAAAATATATTGGTACATTGCGCTTATAATTGGCGGGTGTCCTGTTTTGTTTATTTATATCGAATTCTTAAACAGGAATGTGACCTTGAAATTGCGAAAAATGACATGTTAGCGATCTGGGAGCCCGATGATACATGGCAATCCTTTATTGATTCATGTTTATCCAATTCAAACAATCTAAAATAAGAATTTATGTTTCATATTTTTTGTGCGTTACCCTGTGAAGCTGAACCGCTTATACAGCACTTCAAACTGACAGAATTAAAACAGTTTGAATTATTTCGTATCTATCAATCGAAAGATAAGCATATTAGTTTAACCATCACTGGCGTCGGAAAAATTAACGCCGCCTCAGCCATATGCTATCACCATGCCTGCATCAATACGCATCCTGCAGACGGATGGCTAAACATTGGTGTTGCAGGTCATAAAAACATCCCTGTTGGTGAAGTGCGTTTAATTAATAAAATTACAGATCACCAGAATGGTGCTTGTTGGTATCCACAAATCCTGTTTGATTCAGCAGTTGGAAGTGAAGCGCTTATCACATTGAATAAACCATCGGAAAATTATCAAGACAGCTTATTTGATATGGAGGCCTCCGCTTTTTATCAGATGGCAATACGTTTGGGAACGGCTGAGTTGATCCATGTTTTAAAGGTAATCTCTGATAATGCCGATCAATCTACGTCTACAGTTAATGCTGCGAATGTGAAAAAGATGATCGCTGCACAAACAACAACTATTAATAAGTTGATACTTGCTTTGAAACCATTCTCCGATGAATTAGCAAATACACTTTCAGAACCTGAGCATTATCAAGATATCATCGGGCAATGGCATTGCACACAATCCGAGCGTATAAAATTATGTCAATTATTAAGACGATGGTCTGTTCGTTGTTCAGATCAGGATCTCATTCAAACTCTTGCCAAACTGAAAACGGCAAAACAGATTATCAACACATTATATGAAAAAATAAATAATTCTGAATTTGTGATTCATGATTAGCATGATATACATTGAAGAGGAAATTACTGACCATCCCCGTACCCGGTCACTGCTTAAACGCTTTCCTGAAGCAACACAGATAAGCTGCGAACGCTATGGCGAAGTATTTAATCGGAAGTCACAGAATTTCAGATTGCAAAAGAAAAAACCCGCATTAATCCTTGCAAAAAAACATAAAGGTCTGGTCTTACCAACACCGAAACAATACGGCATTGGCGCAGAACATAATTATTATTTCTCGCATATGCTGAATTGCCTGTATGACTGTCGTTACTGTTTTTTACAAGGCATGTTTCAGTCTGCGCATTATGTTTTGTTTGTTAATTACGAAGATTTTATCGAAGACATGCAATCAATGTTGAGCAGGCACGAAAAGGAAACCGTGCATTTTTTCTCTGGTTATGATTGCGATAGTCTTGCGCTTGATCCTGTCACAAACTTTACGGCTGAATTCCTGCCCTTCTTTACAAAGAACCCACAAGCTTTGCTGGAACTTCGTAGCAAAAGCACGCAAATAAGAAGCTTAATAAAACAGGAACCAATTCAGAATTGTGTCATTGCATTTAGTTTCACGCCAGACAAAATAGCCAGAGCACTGGAACATAAAGCACCGTCTATCGAAAAACGTATCAGTGCAATTATCGAATTACAAAATGCCGGTTGGAAAATTGGACTTCGTTTTGATCCTTTAATTTATACAAAGAATTACGCTGAGGAATATACAACATTGTTTAATAGTGTTTTTTCAAAGCTGGATGCTGATTTAATCCATTCAGTCAGTCTCGGTGGGTTTCGATTGCCAAAAGATTATTTTCGCAAACTTGAAAAACTTTATCCGGAAGAAAGACTATTTTCATCCCCACTCGAGGAAGAAGATAATAGCATTAGTTATCCCGCCAATATTCGTAACGAAATGCTTGAGTTCTGCAAAGATATTATTCTGCAACATATTGCAAATGAAAAATTCTTTCCCTGCCACGAGATGATCTAGATTCATGAGCAATCTAAGCATTATTTTCATCACGTTTATTCTTTACTTATTAATGATGTTTTATATCGGCTGGAAGGCATGGCGTAACACACATAATTTTTCTGACTATATACTTGGTAGTAGAAAACTGGGCAGTTGGACAACCGCTATTAGCGCCGGCGCTTCTGACATGAGTGGCTGGCTATTATTAGGTTTGCCCGGATACGCTTATCTTGCCGGTGTTGAGGCAATCTGGATTGCGATTGGATTATTTGTCGGCACAAGTTTGAATTGGTTATGGGTGGCACCTCGCCTACGAATTAATACCGAACTATTAAACAACTCATTGACCTTGCCTGAATATCTTGAAAACCGGTTTAATGATCACAGCCATTTTCTACGTATTATCTCGGCCTTGTTTATCCTGCTGTTTTATATGTTCTATACCAGCTCTGGTCTGGTTGCCGGCGGTAAATTATTCGAATCGGTATTTGGTCTGCCATACACATGGGCCGTTATAGCAGGCGCTGTTGTTATTTTAGGTTACACCAGCCTTGGTGGGTTTCTGGCTGTGTCATGGACTGATTTAATTCAGGGCATATTGATGGTATTAGCCTTGAGTTATATCGCAATTTTATCGATCTATAGTATGAATGGTATTGAAGCTTTATTCACATCGCTTTCGATTAAAAACCCTGAACTAATTAATCCTTTTACATCTGCCTCTGGAGAAGCATTAGGATTTATTGGAATTGTTTCTCTACTTGGTTGGGGCCTGGGTTATTTTGGTCAACCTCACATATTGATCAGGTTCATGGCAATCGAATCAGAACGAAAAATACCAGGCGCTCGAAGGATCGCGCTTAGTTGGACCTTCATAAGTTTATTATGTGCTTTAGTGATTGGATTTTCCGGCAATGTATTGTTAGGAGAACAACTACAAGGTGGTGATAGTGAAAAAGTGTTCATCGAATTACTTAACCTGCTATTACATCCGATTCCGGCTGGAATATGTTTGTCGGCTATTCTCGCTGCAATCATGAGTACCGCTGACTCTCAGTTACTCGTCGCCTCTTCGGCATTAACCGAAGATATTTATAAAACTGTCAATGTTAAAACTAGCGATAAACAACTTGTTTTGACCGGGCGCATAACGGTGATATTGATAACAGTCTGCGCGACACTATTCGCTTTAACACCAGACAGTAATGTACTACAGCTAGTCGCTTATGCATGGGCCGGATTTGGAGCAACATTTGGTCCTGTGATCCTGATGTCTCTGGTTTGGAAATCAATGCATAAAAAATCAGCAATTGCCGGAATGTTAACTGGCGGTATAACTGTGCTGCTATGGAAAAATATCGAATCAAACTACTGGTTGTTTGATTTATATGAACTTGTACCCGGCTTTATATTCGCTTTGATATCGATAATACTCAGTGAATCTTTAATCTATAAAGATTAAAGATTCACTGAAATACAAGTTTGAACTTAATAATTAACCAAACTTCACAACTTGTTATATATCTCACTACCTTTTTCTTTGAACTCTTTTGACATTTCATCCATGCCTTTCTGCATCGCCTCTTCTGCATTGTCCAGGCCTTGTGCTGCTGCATAATCACGCACATCTTGTGTAATCTTCATGGAACAAAAGTTTGGTCCACACATGGAACAAAAATGCGCAATTTTGTGTCCTTCTTTCGGCAGGGTTTCATCATGGAAATCGCGTGCACGATCGGGATCCAGCCCCAGGTTAAATTGATCTTCCCAGCGAAATTCAAAACGTGCTTTTGAAAGGGCATTGTCTCTCAATTGTGCTGCAGGATGACCTTTGGCAAGGTCTGCCGCATGCGCGGCAATCTTGTAGGTAATGATACCTTCTTTTACATCATCCTTATTCGGCAGGCCAAGATGTTCCTTAGGTGTGACATAACACAGCATAGCCGTACCATACCAACCGATCTGAGCCGCACCAATTGCTGAGGTAATATGGTCATAGCCCGGTGCGATATCTGTTGTTAGTGGGCCTAATGTATAGAACGGTGCTTCGTGGCACTCTTTCAGTTCTTTATCCATGTTTTCTTTGATCATATGCATCGGGACATGACCTGGACCTTCTATCATGACTTGCACATCGTGCTTCCAGGCTATTTTTGTCAGTTCACCTAATGTTTTTAATTCGGCGAACTGAGCTTCATCATTGGCATCAGCTATTGAACCCGGTCGTAGACCATCACCTAATGAAAATGACACATCATAGGACTTCATGATCTCGCAAATGTCTTCAAAATGGGTATAAAGAAAACTCTCTTTGTGATGAGACAGACACCATTTGGCCATTATTGAACCACCTCGCGAAACAATACCGGTCAATCGTTTGGCGGTTAATGGAATGTAGGCTAATCGAACACCTGCATGGATAGTAAAGTAATCAACGCCCTGCTCTGCCTGCTCGATTAAAGTATCTCTGAAGATTTCCCACGTTAGATCTTCAGCTTTGCCATTCACTTTTTCCAGTGCTTGATAAATAGGTACTGTTCCAATCGGTACTGGCGAGTTTCTGACTATCCATTCGCGTGTTTCATGGATGTTTTTACCGGTAGAAAGATCCATTACCGTGTCGCCGCCGCAACGGATAGACCAGGTCATCTTTTCGACTTCTTCTTCAATAGAGGAACCGACCGCTGAATTACCAATATTGGCGTTAATCTTGACCAGAAAGTTGCGACCAATAATCATTGGCTCTGATTCAGGGTGATTAATATTATTTGGAATAATGGCGCGACCGGCGGCAACTTCATCACGAACAAATTCGGGCGTGACAAGATCAGGTAGATTAGCCTGAAAAGGTGTACCAGGATGTCGTTTTGTCAGACTCGGATCGTTGTATTCATCCAAACGCTGGTTTTCGCGTATGGCAATATATTCCATCTCTGGTGTGATGATGCCTTGCCGAGCGTAATGCATCTGCGTCACATTGGCGCCGGCCTTTGCTACTCTTGGCTTAGGTGGTTCGGCATAGCGTAGTTTCTTTAATTCAGGATCATTTAAGCGCGATACACCATAATCTGAGCTTGGACCATCGAGCAGTTCAGTATCGTTTCGTTCTTCTATCCAGTCATGCCTGAGTGGCTGCAAGCCTTTGCAGATATCTATATCTGCCTCCGGATCGGTATAGGGTCCAGAGGTGTCATATACCGTAATAGGTGTATTTTGTTCGAGTCCAGTTCTGGTTTGTGTCGGGGAACAGGCAATTTCACGCATCGCAACACGTATATCGGGACGAGACCCGGTAACGAAAATCTTCCTGGAGTTTGGTATAGCCGCTACGATTCGCTCGTCTACAGTTGCAGTTTGACTTAAGATAGAATCTGGGTTGGCACTCATTATTAACCTCTTAGTTATTAAGAAAATATAATGGAGAGCCCATGGCAAGATCTTTGCTTCCCTACGCTGGTACTAACCAGATCAGGTAAAGGGTCAATCTCAGCCCAATTGGGCGCCCCTAGCTTGCTGACATGCTATATAATACGATTACTAACTACAACCAATAAAATTTAAGAACAAAGATGGATATTAAACAAGCCCGATTTAACATGATTGAACAACAGATCCGAACCTGGGAAGTACTCGATCAGGATGTACTGGATCTATTAGATGAAATTCATCGCGAAGAATTTGTGCCTGAAGCATACAAAGACCTTGCCTTTGCTGATACCTATATTCCAATTGGGCATGAGCAAACCACGATGACACCAAAACTTGAAGCCCGACTGTTACAATCGCTGGGGGTTAAACCTGATGAGTCAGTATTAGAAATTGGGACGGGTTGTGCTTACTTGACAACCTTACTGGCGAAATCAGCAAAACAAGTAAAAAGTATTGATATTTTTCCTGATTTTATCGATTCGGCAAAGGTCAAAATAGCAAAAACAGGATTGACCAATATTGAGCTTGATAATATTGATGCTTATAACTTATTTGATCAGTCTGACAAGTATGATGTGGTAGCACTGACTGCATCATTGCCAAACATGGATGATCGTTTCCTGGGTTTGTTAAATGAGCATGGACGATTATTTGTCATTGTTGGTGAATCACCGGCTATGGAAGCGCGTGTATACATAAAACACAATAATTCAGATTGTTCTTATGAAAGTCTATTTGAAACAGATTTACCTGCGCTGATAGGAGTTAAACAAAAAAACACGTTTGAATTCTGACGACTTATGAAATCAATAACGCCGACAGGTCTAAAAGCCAAGCTTGATGCTGGGGAAAATCCATTTTTATTAGATGTACGCGAAGCTTGGGAATTTGCTTTATGCAATATCAAGGGCTCTACTAACATAAGCTTATCTAATATCGAGCAGATGCAAACCGAGATTAATCCGGATGAAGAAACTGTCGTGATTTGTCATCATGGTATGCGTAGCTTTCAAGTAGCCAATTATCTTGAAGGACAAGGTTACAAGAATATCACCAATCTGGAAGGTGGCGTTGATGCGTGGGCCAGAACGGTCGATGCAGATATGGCCCAGTATTAATAAAAATGAATGAAAATCATCTGTTTGCAAAATTAATAGTTGTAACTTTTTCACTCTCGCTATCTATCAGTAGTCATAGTGCAGATTTAATCCGGGTGTTCAAGCTGGCCGAAAATAATGACCAGGAGTAT
>Ga0222715_10001061_pt1 | contig 26999 bp, 25 predicted proteins | sample C33_9DmetaG_FD_165056 | JGI IMG/M metagenome (GOLD analysis project Ga0222715, IMG submission 165056) | Estuarine water microbial communities from San Francisco Bay, California, United States - C33_9D | ecosystem: Environmental > Aquatic > Marine > Unclassified | place: USA: California...
CCGCAGCAAACTGGCCCCCAGCAATGGGAGCCGGTGGATACGCCATGCGTCTGCGCTGCTAAAGGCGCTATGGAATGTTCACCACATACCCGTCTCAAGGTACTCCTGCCCAACGTTCCTTTCCGTGGGGTATGGAGGCTTGAGACAAAAGGCTGGAACGCACTGAAAGAACTGCCCGGTATGGCTGATCTAATCCGTCAGCTAAACGAGTCCGGTTCGATGGTGCGTGTGGCGCTGGGGATTGAGAAGCGAACCCAGATGAGGCCAAGCGGTAAGCGTAACTTCGTCACGCCAACACTCACGATGCTCGACACCCCCTTCGAGATAATGAGCGGCAAGGCAAGCATCGCATCCCTAGCGCCCGCCCAGCCTGCACCCAAAGCTCTGCCCGTGTCTCCATCTGAGCCAGAAATAATTGACGCCGAGATCATCGAGGAAGATGAGCGAGTGTTGGCTGCACGAGAAGGCGTCATGGATTGTGCAAGTCACTTTGGTGTTGATGCCACGGCGCTTTGGCTTGGCATCACGAAACAGGTAGGAGCTAGGGGTATCTTCACGGACGAGCAAGTGACCCGCATTAATACGGCCGTTCTTAAGATGCGAGATGGCTCGTTGTTCCCGGAGGGATTTAACAACGATGGCACCCCAATTTGGTCTAGATCGACATGACCAGTACCCCATCTTGGTTTGTTTCAGCCCTTTGTAGGGGCTCTGACACGAATTATTTTTTCCCTGAAGTGGGTGTGTCGATGAAGCACACAGCAAACATCCGCAAAATCTGTAGCCAGTGCCCAGTTAAAGAAGAATGCCTCGAGCTCGGGCTAGAGTCGCACAATGATGAACATGGATTCTTCGGCGGCAAGTCCCCTCGAGAGCGTCAAGCGATTAATGCCGAACGAAAGCGTGCTGCACGTCATGCGATTCGCCAGGCCCGGCGAGTACATGACTATGAACCAACGCAAGCATTGGACATGGACCGCCAAGCAGAAACGGGCGTGGCGTGAAGCTGCTTATTGGGCGGCCTGCGAGTGGCGTAGTAAGCCCACGAGCCGCCGCCTCAACAACCTGGCTGTAGTCACATGCGTATTCCCTGTCACAACAAACCGACGCAGAGATCCGCATAACTATTTCCCTACTATCAAACCAGTAGTAGATGGTTTGACGGATGCTGGCCTATGGCCCGACGACACACCTGAGTACGTGCGGACAATCGAGCCAGTCTTCACCCGAGAAGATGGCAAAGTCACAATTGTTATTGGAGAACTGTGGCCGGAATCAAAGTAATACCCGAGGAGTTTGCAACACTAGATCCTGGACCGAAGGAGTGGACAACATGGCACACGAACCTGAAGAGACTCCTGGATCTGGTGCACAGCGCGGTCGAGGACGACCAAGAAAAACGCCGGTCGGCTCGCAAGAATGGGAATGCGCCCACTGCAAGACTAGAATAACTACGCATGTTCCCCTGTTGGAATCGCCGTGGTGCACGCGGCACACGGGGGGCCCACGAGTTATGAAGCTCGTGCGCACTGTCACCGAGTGAAAGGCCAGTCATGCGCAAGATCCTTGCAGCTTTGCTGCTTTGCAGTTGTACCGCCACACCCGCCGAAGTGGTTAAGGAACCAACCACATCACTAGCCACGACCAAAACAACACAGGTAGTCCCAGTCCCAACAACATCACAATCACAAATCGCAGCGTCTGTCCCCAAGGAATCTGTTTCAATCGAGTTGCTAGTCGAGAATGCACTTCGTCAGGATAATCCATGTCCCGAATGGTTCGACGTAGCACAAGACGTAGGCTGGCCTCTTGAGCTTTGGCCGCAACAATCTTATGTAATTTGGAGAGAGTCACGTTGTTCTGTCGAAGCATGGAATGAAGAAGATCCTTTCGGTGGTAGCCGTGGTTTGATGCAGATTAACCAGTTCTGGTGCAAGCCATCTCAATACACAGCACATGGATGGTTGCAAGACCAAGGCATTCTTGATCATTGCCTAGAACTGCACGATCCTTCGATCAATCTCGAAGCATCGCTCGCAATCTTCACGTACTCAACGCTGAAGAATAAGAACGGCTGGAATCCGTGGAGCATGCGCGCAGACTTTGACCCGCCTGCTGTAGAGAGTTGATCACACTAAACAACTCATCCTGCTCATACTGGCCTGCGGGCGTGACTCGTCGGAGATAATAAACGGCGAGGGCAATGGTGGAGGGATCGATCTTCATAGGACGAATCACATTAGTTCGTCACATGATCACTTGCGCTTGGCTCGTGTAACTTTCTTGTTGCGATCTGGGATGTAGTGCATCTCCGTGATGCATTTCTTGAGGACAGCCGTGCCTGCACTGTACGACTTGGTAGCTGGCTCATATGTGCAAGCAACGTACAAGTATAAATCGTCCTGAGAAACAAGATAACCAACAGCAGACAAAATACAAACCTCGTGTTTGTGATCTGCTTCAAACCAATCGTCCCCAATGCTGTAATGGTCCTCCCAAAAAACTTCCACTAACGGCGGAAGCTCGTGGGTCGTTACCACTTTTCCTTCTTTCGATCCTGACAAAAGACGGGGGCTTGGAAGGTTATGTTGTGTTCGGGCGTGACCACGGCGAGAGCCTGCTGGGGCACTTCGAAACCAAAGTTGTTTATCCACGCGTACTCGTCCAATCCCTTCAGACTGCCGTTAACTATCATATTCGGGGTTGAGATGTATTGGTGCCAATGCCCAATCCACATAGTCTGGAACGGAGTGCCAACATCCATCGCACGCTGGGCTTTTCTGGCCTTCATCCGCATGATGGGCGGCCAGATCCCCCCGATCCCACCGCCCCCCGATACCTGATCTCCGTGACTGAGTAAGTGATGCCAGCCGTAGATCGGGATCAAAGTGTCGGCGTTCTCAGACACCTGGAAAGTGACCCGCTTGTCCTTGGCGAAGTGTCGCTCGACCATCTTGCCGAGCAGCCAGTCCATGTTGGTGCGAGCCCGCAGTTTCATCCGTGGTTTCCGCGATAGCCGGCCGTGGTTCCCCATCACACAAGGCACGTGGACTTTGCCAAACTCGTCGGCCAGAAGGCCAATCGCAGCGGAGATCTGTTCCGACCAATGCAACAGCGAGCCAAGGATCGTGTCCTCGTTTGTCTCTTTGAGCTCCTCGTGAATGTCGCCCGAGAAGATGTCGCCGCCCAGCATGCACACAACACCATCAAAAGACATGCCAGTGAGGTAGTGCCTCGACATCTTGATGGCGTTCTCAACCCACATGTGTAATCGCGCCTCCGCAATCGTGCGGTCGTAGGCGTTAAGGCCACCAACTTCCTCGGCCAAAACCACTTCGTCAAAATGTGTATCTGATAGCAACAGCGCCAAGGTTGCGTGTTTCTTGCGCGACGATGGCGGTACAGCCAACCACTTGGGAGGCTTGATGGCAGCCGACTCGACTGCATCAACAAGCTCCAAAGCCTTTTCCAGTTGGGCCATTTGCTCGAGAAGCGCAGCGTTCTGCGCATCGGCCGCCCGTTGCTGACGCTTGGCGCGTTCGAGCTTTGCCCGAAGATCAGCGTCGTTCATTTCGATAGCGTCGAGCTCATCCCCCAGTGACACAGTTGCACTCCTTGTTCCGGTGGTGGCCTACTGCCCACTTAGAAAACTTTGCACCTCGAGCTTGACAAACCTGAAGTATTGCTTTCGTTGTGTACTTTGGGTTTGCCAATGCAAGCGCAAGTGCTTCTTTGTCTTCGTCAGAAAAATGAGCAGTCTCTACCATAAAGAGACACTCATTGCGCCTTGGTTCCGAGAGAACATCAAGCTCTCCCAATAGCGTGCTTTTATCTTTAGCCATGGTTCCCCTCATGTTGTGGATGCTGGCTGTTTACCGACGCACTAAGACTATGTCAAGAATCCTTGGGCTTCTTGCCAATGATGGGCTCGACAGAAACGCCAGCCTTGGCCGCGATCCCGTTGCCTATCGCATATCCCAAGATACTTCCGATCATTCCGATGCCAGCCTCGTTAGGAATTGCATTGACCGCAAGAAGCACCGTCAAGCAGATGAGGCCAACCAAGGCAATCAAGGCCTTGGAGGGATTGTTGATGTTCATTACTTTGCCTCCAATTCTGGAAAGGCCTTGAGTGCTTCAAGGACCGCAGGTGGATAGTTGTCCCCACATACATACCTGATATGCCACGACTCAGCATTTCTGCCAGACGCGACCTCCCAGGAAAAACCGTACTGAAGGACCGGAGAATCCCACCAGCCCTTGCCAAGCATCCAGGCAAGGCGAGAGCCGCTAGCGCCTGCGATATCGATTGCTAGGCCCCAACCGTGGTTGCTGGTACCAGGGGTAGCCATCGGGGCACGACCCTTCTTCAACCAGTATGTCTTACCATTCCACCGTCTGGCAACAGGCGGAATGCGTTTGCTCCAGCTTGTTGAATATCTCTGAAGGAACCCGCTTTCTTGGCGCTGATAGGCGCGGTAGGTGTCGGCCGTTGACGTTGACTGAAGATCAATGCCGTTGAAGTAGGCGTTTAGCTGAAGACAATTAAAAGCAGTAGCCGCCTTGTGGTGCAACGCACCCTTAGTCCCATGAAGCTTGCGAAGCAGGCGCTCGTCAAGCTTGCCATTCTGCTGGCCAGCAAGATCACTTGGCTGGATAATTGGGAGGACGTGATACTTCATGGCTATACCTTGATGATGTAGTTGACGACGATGTACGGCTGAAGGTTTTGGTGGCTTGCGTTGCTGCCAACATCTGATTCACTAACGGTAGCTGTATACGTCGGGTTGGGGTTTGTATATTCCGTATAGTTATCCCCATCTTGTGGAGCGGCGGCAATTGCTCCCGTTCCAGACTGAACGATAACGTCGTTAAGTGTTGATCGCTCAAACACGTGCCTATGATTTAGCGTAGTTGAACTAACCGCAACTGAAACATTGTGTTTGTGTGTCGGCAATTCGCTTGCAGAAAGCTGATGCGTTTTTGATCCGCCAGTTTGGCCGAGCTGCAAAAACTCCCCTTGGGCCGAGTCCAAACCAACGCCAACCTTGCCCTTCAAATTTGGAAGACTAAAAGAAGAACCGGATCCGCCGTACCTATATCCGCCACCAGCGGCTCCGCCAAAAGCCTCAAACAAAGCAGAGTAAGTTGTTGTGCTTAGTGACTGACCTTGGCAAAGAAGCCAGCCGGTGGGAGCCGTAACACCGGCATATTGTGTAATCACACCAGCGGGCACGCCAGAGGGGCTAATCAAACCCTCAACCTGAGTTGCAATTGCAGAAATTCCAGCAGCACTAATACTGTCTGCTTCAATTTGGCCCCATTTAATCCCGGAACTTTGTGCCGAATCAGCAACGAGCACCGTATTGTTTGCGCCAACAGACAGTTTCTGGGAGGTTGTGCCATCAAATGCAACCAAATCACCCTTGGCCGTCTGAAGATTGACATAACGATTTGCCTGTTCAATTGTGTAAGCATCGAGAGCGTGCTCAACAACGGCACCAAGCGTATGCGTCTGTGCAGAAGATCCGTCGTAGGCGCGCTCAAGTACGTTGAACGAATTTGCCACACGTGTTGAAATAAGAATCTTTTCTTCTGTTGCCAAACCTCGATCAACAACTACAACAAATGGGCTACTGCCCGGAGGGAACGAGCTGCCATCAACCACAGAAAAACTCATGGCTGCGCTAGTCAGGGCGGCAGTTAGTGTCGTTTTCTGCGCGCCTCCGTCAAAATCTTTCAAAATATAATTGTTAGGCATAGTTCCTCACAGTGTTACCAATCGGACCACCATGGTCCCTTCAAATCCAGTTAATGAATCAGACCAATCTTGTGGCGTGTATTCGTACGCCTCGAGACGCACGCGTCGAACAATCTCGCCCTCGATGTAGGACAGCGGACGCTTTTCGCGCCACGCATTAATGAGGTACTCCATTTCTTCGTCAATGTCAATGGAGTACAACTGGCCTTGGCCATCGTTGACCACGCTCTTTGAGTAAAGGATGAGCGGAACGACAAACTGCTCGACAGGCGGGACAACAGGGAATGCACGTACGCGCCAATACTTAAACGTTGGGGTGCTTGTTCCGTCACCCTCAAGCATGATGGTGGTGTTGAAGTAGTTGCCCTGCTCGCCATCGAGCTGAACGTCAATAGTTGTCTGACCAGATTGCTGGCCGACAACGGTTTCGATCTCTTCGTTGGCATCGTTCAACATTGTCATCGTGACTTTTTCGCCCGAGGCAAGTGCATCAAACGATGCAAGGGCGTCGGTCACCGACTTGCGTTCAACAGCTCCGTAGTAAATGTTGCCGGAACTAAGCGTTCCTTCGGTCACGTAACCCGAAGTGGTGCTGGCATACACGCCGTTACCGGCTACGCCAAATACCGTGCGACCGTTGAACCGAGCTACTGCCGTTGCTGTCGCAGACTGCTCGGCATAAACGTCGGTTGCATAAGCCGGCTGCAACGTAGCGGGAGTAATCGCCAGACTTGCTCGGCCAGCACCAGTCTTGTTCGGCCCAATGCCAGACCAGGTAAACCAAATGTATTGGCCCTCGGCCGTTGCATCGTAGACGGGACCTGGATCATCAATTAATGGACCATAAGAAATAGATCCGTCAGTGCCAACTGTGGAAAGACGAACGCCCTTGTTGGTGCAAATCAACACCAAACCCACATGGCTAACAGCGTTGTAAAGAAGTTCATTGGTTCCAAAAGGTGCAACTTCTGCACCTAGCACCAAGTTGCCACTGCTGTCAATTGTGAATCCGTACAGCTCAGACCTTGATCCGCTGTAGCCACCCACGTAAAGCTTGCTTCCTACAGCAAACGCAGTGGTCCACGTAAATGAGTCCTGAAAATGCGCATACAAAAGATTTTCCGAACCATTACTAGCCACAACATGAAGATGATTGCCATGCGCATCAAGCAAATATCCAGCAGCAAACCAAATTTTGTCCGCGCTGTGGTTCGAAAACGAAGTAGTTGTAGCGGAGGCCGGGGTGCACTTGGCAATTTGTGAGCTAGTTGCAATGTAAACATTGATGCCGTCGGATGCAATGTCCTGTGGCAAACCACTAAATGTTACCTGTTCCCATGTGACAAGGTCGGCCGAACGATACACGGCAGCACTGTCCAACGCATAAATATGCGCAGCTGTTACCGCCAGTTTAATGTTTGATCCATCAACGTCTGACGTAGATAGTTCCGTGCTAGGAAGAAGGGTCAGTTGTCCTTCGGTCCATACGTCAACTCCAACACTGGTATCGAAACGTCGAGAATCTCGAGACTCACCAAGATCCATGATTCGTTGTCCAGCTCCAGCATGCCAGTTACGTCGGTATCTCCACCAGGCTCCGTCTGTATTAAAGAGAGAGTCGTCCACCTGCCCTGTGCTAACAACAGAGTCACGCAAAGTAGCCAGCGAGGATCGACGATAGTTTCGTAGGTCAACTCCATAGGTCCGCCCATCTAGTCGTACCGTAAACGGAACGGCCTCGTTGAGACTCGTCTCTCCATCGTAAAAGGTATACGGATCCTGGCCGAGAACTACGGTCAACATCAGGTGAACCTAAGCGGATACTGCCAGCGCAGACGATCCACTTCCTCCTGCTTGCGGCGCACATATAGCGGATAGATGCGAGTTGCTTCGTCAGACGCTGATCTTGGCGGAACTTCCTCGGCCCTGCGAGGCTGATCCTGGGCAACGCGTGCCGAGCGTCCTGCCTCAGCATCACCCAGCAAACGCCACTTGATGCCCATGTCAAGCACGTCAAGCTGACTGGCCTGCATGCCAATGTCATCAACAAGATCGGCGGTCCAAGAAATGGAATCAACGTCGAGGGGTGCAGCCGCCAGCAGATAGACCGCCCCTGCCCGAACAGGCGGAAACATTCTGAACAGAGCTCCGGAGGAGGGACCGTCCGTCCACGTCCCTGCTACTCCTTTCTGGAGTCTGCCGGACAGACGAGGCCAGGAGGAGGAGTCCTCGTCTGTCCACTGGCGGCGCACATCAATGATGCCGTAGATGTTTCTCCACGACTGGGGCAGGTTGATTGTGTCTTGGCTATCGGAAACCGTTTCCACGCGACCAAGAATCCGATACAGATCTGCGCCCCAAGAAGTCAGCTCATCAATAAGAGCTTCGTAAATATCCATTCCCGAGAACCGAGGGTTGATCATGACCTCGTCGCCGGTCGAATGGTTCAAGCGTTCCGAGCCATTCCAGCCTCGAAGCACTGTAATTGTCTGAGCAATGCGGTCCACTTGCATGACACGCATCAGCTCCTGCTTGGCAGAAATGACCGCGCCAGGAATCACCGAGGCCGGCAGGTCATAGCCAAGCGTAACTGTTGTGGCAACCGTTGAAAGGTTGGTTGCCAGGGTATTGATTTCGTAACGAAATGAAGAAGCAAGCTGACGCTTGACGCGGTCAACAGCTGAACAGACGAGACTACGTGACACTGCTCATCCTTTCGGACAGTGGCAACCCAGGGGATGGGGGGAACCAGGCATCCCCTGGGTCACCGACTAACCAGGTATCAGACTCCGGAACCCGGAAGTGCTGCGGTCAGATCAAGGGCCGTCCACTTGGCCATGTGATCCTGACCCTTCACCTGGAAACCACACTCGGCCACCATCATGAACGAGTCGGTGTCGTCAGTCTTAGCGAGCTTCTGGGCCACGAGCGGCTGGAAGACACGCTGGATGAAGTTGTCACGGTTGTAAGCAAACGCTTCGTTCTTGCGCACGTAGCGGTTGCGAACCAGGGTGACCTCACCGAACTCGGTCATGACGACCTGAGCACGACGGCGGCCACGACGGGCGTCCTCGACCGTAACGGTCTGAACACGCTCGTTGCCCATGATGTTGTTGAGAGCCTGGAAGGCGGCCGGACGAGCGGTGATGAACTCGAAGTATCCACCGTTGTCGTAAGCAGCCTGCTGCTGGGTCTCAATGTTGGTAACGGTCAGCCAGTCCGAGCTGCTGTCCACGTTGGTCGTGATGTAGTGGTTCAGGCCACCGGTCGACCGGACGCGGGTTGCGCTGTCCTCGTACTTGATGCCGTACAAAGCGGCCTGCTCGATGCCAACGTTGCAGTGAAGCATTGCGTTCTTCATCTGCTTGTTGAGTTCGTTCGGAACGCCGTACTTCGGGATCGACTGCTCGGTACGAGACACCGTGAGCTTCTTGCTGAAGATCTGGGTGTAGTTCGAGTACTTGTCGCGACCCTGGAAGTTGGCCGAGCCGATGTTTCCTTCTGCGAGGACCGTGCCAACGCCGACCACTTCCGACGCATCGACGTGCGTAGCGGCGGTGGAGCCGAGAGCGCCACGGGTGACCGTGAGAACTTCGGTGGTGGTGTTGACTGCGGTGACCAGCAGGATCTCGTTGTCGATGCGGATGGCGTCGCCAACAGCAAACTTGACAGCGTCGCCAGCGGCCACGGTGAGGTCGGTCTCGCTGGCGTCGAGTGCCTCGGCAGCGGTGCCACGGGGGAGCGGAACATCCTCTTCCATCCAGTAGAAGACGGTGTTGTCAACCGGAGCCTTGCCGATCACGCCGAGTCCGTCCGAACCGATGCCCGAAAGCAGTGGAAGGTCGTCCGGAGTGAGAATGTAGATCAACTCATCGATGTTGATCTTGGTTTCGACCTGGAGGTCGTACGAATAGAAACTAGGTCCAACCAGTTCCTGTGCCATGAAAGTCATCCTTCCTTAGTGCGCGATTTGCGCAGGTGGTCTTTGATCTTGTGCCGTTGCTCGGCTCCCTGTTTCATGCGAACAGGACTCATGTCCGGATTCAGAACCGGCATCTTGGTGCCACCAGCTCTTTCGTCGTAGACAATTCCCTTGTTCCATGAGGGCGGCTCGACTCGATCTTTCCGGCGATTATGCCGGGAAGGTGTAGCGGAAGGACTGACCTGCACTCCCTTGGAACGGAGGCGACACCCGTAGTGTTCCTCGCATCCCTCGATTTGGCAGATAGCCATTTGCTATCGGTCGAACCTATGTCCAATTTGACCGCGCTCGGAAGCCCAGTCGTTCGGATTGAAGATCGCCCGCTTGTCACCGGATGAAGCAGCCACGAGGATCCGGTCGATTGCAGCAAGGCCGGCGTCATCCATGGTTGTCCCGCGCTTGCGGGCTTCATGGAATAGCTGGTAAGCCTCGTCGTACGGATCCATTTCTGGAAGTTCCGTAGCCGCTGCCGCCTGCCCACGGTTCAAGTTCTGACGGAAGTCCTGCTGCTCGCGCTCCTCGGCCGGAATCTCGGTTGTCGATGCAGGCTCAGCGCCTCCAACGATTCCCAGATCCATTGCTTCGGCCTTGAGAGACTCGACATCGTCGCCCTCCCAGGTCTTGAACAACAGCCCGCCAATCTTGCTTGCCGTGTCGATTCCAGCCTTAGCAAAAAGGAGTTCGCGCTTCATCTGGGCCAGCTCGTCCTGAGCTTTCTTCCCAGCTTCCGCTGCCTTCCGCAAAGCCCGGATATCAGGCTGATCGGTTTCTTCGTGGTTTTCCATTTCCTGTGCCATGTGGGTTCTCCCTTTGGAAGTTGTGTCAACAGCCGACTTGACCTACACCCGAGACGCGGCGACTTCTCGAGGATGCTTCCGGCGGCCACTAAGTAGCACTCACCTGTACGGCCCTAAGAGCTCACATACAGACACAACCATACACATGGGTTGTAGCAAAATGCAAGTATTATTTCTTGCCTCTGTTACGAGCGCGATTCTTTGATGCGTTTTCTTTCACCATGCCACCAGATCTGGTGTGCGAAAGATCGGGCCCGCCCTTGCCCATCATGCCTCGACGGCGGCGTTCTTTGGCCAGCTCGCGACGCTTGGCCATCTGACCCGGACGAGCGTTGACCTCATCATCGGTCCCCGCTTTCTTGGCTCGAGCTTTGGCATTGGATCGGTAGTACTTGGCCGTGGCTTTTGGCTTTGCTACCGGACGAGGGGCCATTACCACTTCACCTTGTCGGCCCAGTAAGCGGCAGAGCAAGGGCCTTTAGCGATATTGGCAGAGTGGCGTGCTTTAAACGAAGCCCTCTTTTTCTTCATCTTTGCCGACTCGCCTGCCTTTGGCTTGCCCGCTGTCTTTGCACCTTGTTCGCCAAACCGAATTGTCTTTGGCTTACCATTGCACTTTGCCACAACAATGTGGGACTTTGTGGGATGCCCAGGCGTGCGCTTGGGCTTGTTGTATCCACTAACGCCGGCTCGAGCCAGCCGAGGATCGGCTTTCTTTTTAGCTGCCATACCGAGTTTTGGAATTGTGCGAACCCCAACCACGAATGGCATCGGTCACTTTGCGGCGATAACCAATCGTTCCGATACCGGGATTCTCATCCTTACCGGGGGGGATCATAGGCCCATAGGCCTCTTTGTAACGACCAGTAGGCGATGCCTTGACCATTTTCTTTTTGCCACCACGATTTCCACCCGGACCAGGCATGATTATCTTCCCATCAATCGGGCTCCGCCACCGCGAAGCAAACGTCCAAAACCACCAGTACCCAAATTTGCAGGACCACTACGGGGAGTCCGAGGCAACGTTTGGCCCCAAGCGTCACGACCGCTACGACGCGTAGCTGCGTGCAAAAGTTTTCTTTCAGCAGTACTAAGCGCTGTTCCGTTTGAATTATAAACGTTCCCGGTATATGCGCTTCGACCAATAGCCCGACCACCTGCGCGACCGGCAGCAGCAGCCGCACCTACAATGCCCGTAGCGGCAACAATACCAGGAACAGGGCTCTTGGATCCCTGGCCGCCTCGTGCTTTTGTCCCAGGGCGCGTATTGGATGTGGGGCGCTTAGTTGGCGGAACGGCCTTACCGCGCCCACCAGCAGCTTTGGCTGGCGCAGCCTTCTTCTTAGGCCCTTCAGAACCAACAGCCTGATAGGTGGCAGAACGGCGCGATGCGCCACGAGCTGCTTGCGTATCCGCTGAACCCGAACCCTTGCCGGAATAAAACTTACCGACCTGCTTCAACTGAGAATTTTGGCGAGCGCGCGTTGTGTCGGCGCTCATCCTTTTCTTTGAGGCCATTATGATGCTCGCTTTCTTCCCTTTGCCGCCATTTGCTGAAACTTCTTTTTGCCGTACTTCTTGCGGCCAATGTGTGCGGCGAGGGCTTTCGGATCGTTGGCCCCCTCTTCCTTCAGCTTTTTAACAAGCTTCTGGTATCGACCGCCACCGCCAACTTTCATCGACTTTGCCATATCTTTCCTTTTATACCACGCTTGCGCCAGTAATTCCAGACTGTCCTGCAACGGCGCCACCAGTTGTGGCCCGCTGCCCAAGCTGACGCCGAGTCAAACGCTGCTCGAGCAGTGCCTCATCTGCCGCTGATTGACCAAGGCCAGCAGACAAAGCAACCTCGGAAGTTAGATCAGTTCCAGATTCTCCAATAGTTTCCTGGGTGAGAGGAGCCAAACGTGCAGCTTCCTGAACCCCTGTTTCAATTTCGCTCAGGGTAAGAGGAGCTTGAGAGAATCGAGAAGCTTGCTCGGCTGTTACCTCAAGCCCTGCTCGTCGACCAAAACCGGAGATCTGTGCGGCACGAACCGACCGATCAATTTGAGCCAAGGTTTTCTCGGGGTCTAAGACTGCAGCAAGCAAAACACCATCGGCTTCGTTGCCATAAAGCTCGCGAAAAGCATCCTTCACCTCGACAGGCATGGTTTGCATCGTGCCATAGCCACGCTCAATACGATCAGCTACTTGAGTAACCGAAAGGTTGGATCTCATTGCGCTGTGGGCGTCATCAAGACTGTCATAGAACCAGCTGGGCACGCCCGCTGCCGTCATTTCCCGCACGAAATCTCGCTCATAGTTCAGGACATCTTGGACAGTTGGTACGTAAGCACCTTCGCCACGCGTAGCTTTGTCGCGCATCTCGAAGATAACACCAAAGCGCTGTTGAAACTGAGGCGTTTGCTCAAGGGCAAACAACAACTGATCCTGATTATCAATGCCGTTAACAATCTGATCCCAAAGCCAGCCGCTCGGCTTACCTGATGAGTCAATTTCAAATAACGAGCCGAGTCCAATTGACTTCAGGAAACCAGCAAGTTGATCAAAGATGGCTTCATCTTCCATTAGTACACGCTCCTACCAAAGATTTTGGCGATAAGTCCAGCTGTTCCAACTGCGGCTGATCGAGCTTCGCCGGTTTGTTTCCAAGCATCATCCTTGCGAATATTCTTGGCCAGCTCCCTATTGCTAGCAAGCCGAGTCGTTCCTTTGTCGTCGCTTATGGTTGCCATGTCCATAAAACGCTGGTCTGTAAAGTCAACTGTGTTTGCGTCAACTTCCAGCATTCTGGAAATCATGTCACGACTTGCCGAAAGAAGTTCCTCTGGCTTGACACCCGCGTCGATGTACTCGGCCATCCAAGGATTCAGCGCCTTTGACTGTGCCTTTAGGAACGACTCGATGCCTTCTGCTGTAGCCGAACCCGTCGCAAGTTTCTTTGCGTAATCCTGAAGCGTTGCATCAGAAACATTGATTAGATAACTGCTGCTCAGCGCTTTCATCTGATCAACCGATGCAGTCAGCTGGCCAGCTTGCACCTTGGTGAAATCGGCAAGACCAACGATTGCATTCATCAACTGCTCAGACGAAAAGTCCTGGCTTTCAGCGACGGTAGCAATATATGAAATTTCTTCGGGAGTCAACTGCATGCCCAAAGCCGAAGAACGATTGAGAATTGCCGTCTCGAACGATCTAATTGTGTTTGCTCGGTTAATACCGGAGCCTCCGCCACCACCAGTGGACAACAAATTGGCTGGCACGCCATTGGCTTTTGCCCAAGAAGCTTCCTCATACCAGGGAGGAGCCGCATTATAGGTCACAAAATAATTGGCGACCTTCCACATGAACCCCGGATAATCCGCAAATCGTTTGTAATTGGGATGGGTTTTCATGATTTCCATAACCGAAGCAACGTTATGGTTTTTAGTAACAATCGAAGACGGGACAGTAGGACCCATCTGAGGTGCACCCTCAATTCGATCTTCGGCGCGGTCTGCTGTTTCTGACATGATCACTTAAACCTTTCGAGCCATTCAGTCATGCCCTGCGCCGACTGCTCGACCTTGAATCGTTCATCAAAGTACTGCTCAGCTCGGGCGGTAAGATCTACCTTTTCTTGCTCTTGGGCAAAGGTGAGAGCTTGTGCGCCCTCAATCTCCCATTCGCGAGCCTTGGAAATAAACCCGTTAAGTTCAGCTTCATCTAGGTTTCGTCCAACCAACGCCCTGCCAAACTCATTGGCCAAGCTGCGAAGTGTGGCAATGTCCTTGGGTGCAAAGTCAGGAGCCTTGCGCCGTTCTCCCTGCATCATCTGAATACGGTCGTTAAGTACATCCTGAGGAGTGCTTTGTTCGCCGGCCGCTACGGCATCGACAAGGAAGTACTGCCACGCAGTTCTTGTTGCTGCATCTCGAGAATCGCCGGGAAGCACGTACGGCGAACCAACCCTGTCGAAGTACCCAGCTTTTTCAAGAGCATCCTGCACGCGTGCAACTTCATCGGCAGAAAGATTAGTAAGAAAACGACCGGCTTCGTCCCATCGCAAACCTTCAAGTTTCTCTGAAGTCTGCCCAGCCATAAAACCTTTAAACCCAAAGGTAAGGGTTTGGTCAAACCCAAGATCAGACAACGTCGTATCAACATAAAGATTGGCGTACTCTTGGGCCGAGAGTGTCAGATCTTCGCCAAGCGCATAATCAGACAAGGGGACGCCCCGAGGATCTAAAATGGCTGTTGGCGTTTCTGCCTCACGTTGCTGCTGAAGGACCGAGAAAGATGCTTTTATTTCTTCGACCTCTTTGGGTACATTTTTAATTTGGTTTGCTTCAGCTGCTGCATCAATAAACGTGGTTAGGTCAACTTGCTCGAGGGCGTTATTTTCAACGTCGATAATCTCGCCCTTGTCATTGACCACTACTCGCCCATACTTGTACTCATCAGGTATTTGTTTTGCTGCCTGGATAAGCACAGCCCCAATCCGGCTTGGAAACTCTTTAGTGCCAGGATCGACGTTCAGCATTCGAGCATAAAAGCTTGCTACTTCCCAATTGCCCATTGCTCCGTACGGCCTGTAGACCTCATTTGCTTTAACGAGTTCTTCGTCAAGGGTAATTTCTGCCATGATCAATCCAATCCTGATTCGGGCTGAAGAATAGTAATCCAATAGGACGACAGTGACGGGTTGGCAACAATAAAGTCATCAACCCATTCCTTGAACGATCCCTTAAGGGCGTTCAAAGTGTTGACTCCTCTGCTCGTACGGTCAAGACCAAGCTCGCTACGAGCAACAGAATACGCATCAAAAGAACGCTGCAAAGATGCAAGCGCCTCAAAGTGCCCAGCCTTCGGAGCCAAAGGATCCTTGATGAGATAACGCATCTGCGACATCACAGATTGGCGACGCTTGCGTGATTCGTCCGATGTCAGCATTTCAGCAAACAAGGGATGGGTAGCCTTGAACGACTCGGCCCACAGCAACCATTCCCGGTTCAAGTTGCGAGCAGCCTCGGGATTCCCAGAAGCTCGCAACTTCTTGTCTTCGCGCTCATACAAATCCTTGGCCGCGAAATACTGGGTTGCACCTTCCTTGTACTTAATCATGGTAATGAACTCGTCGGGCGTACGACGCTCGCGGAATCCGTCAACCAATTCGGAGTTGAAGGCGTATTGGCTACGAGTTTCGTTGTCCTCGAGCTGGGGCAACAACCATGGGCCAGCCATCGAATACTGGTCAAAGAATTCTTTATTGTCGGAATAAAAATTGTAAGCCTGTTCCGTACTGGCCAAAGGAGCACCGCTCTTAGAAGCAGTGCGGGCCACGGTATAAGCCAGTGGCTTGACGACACTGTTGATCCCAGCATTCTTATTAAGGGCCAAGAACTGCTGAGTCCCCTTTTCAATACCAAGATTTGAAATCAGCTCATAGTACTGAGACTGGAGCAGTTCGGCTGGGTTGGTCAAAGCGCCATCGGTAATCCAATCAAGCGAGCCGCCATCTGGGATCTGGATCATTTGCGCTGGGCCTGCCGTGAAGAATCCTGCCAATGCCTGGGAGAAAACGATGATACGCGCATGGCTACGCACGCGACGCAGATAATCATCTCGCTGCTCGGCGGTCGCATTATCGGGCAACCCTTGATCATTGGCTTCCATATGCGCCATTGCAGCCATCATTGCGCTGGCCACGCGTTGATTATTGGGATTCAGATCCGTATCAAAAATGTCGCCTAGGCTTTGCCAAACATTGGCAACGTGTCGTGGGACAATTGCGTCAACGACGTTTCCGAAAACGTACTCTTTGCCAATAAGCGCTTCCTCAAATGTTCGAGCCTCAGGGAAAAGCGCCGTTACAAGATCCAACGAAACCGCAGCAAACGGAGTAAGGCTTGGCCGGCCAAAATCTCGGTTGAATCCAGGGATCATCTTTGCTGTTTGAGTTTGAATCAAAGCATCAAGGGGAAGCCGCTTGCCTGGGAAAACGCGGTCTACTGCATCGAAGAAAAGCTCAGACCCAGGGTAAACAAAGTAGTCCTGACCTTGAGCATCGGTACGAACAATGCCAACATTCTTCAAACCTTGATAAGTCAACTGAAGCTTGCGCATCCGCTCAAGACTTACGGCCGGTCCACCTTCGCTGAAAATCTTGCCCCAACGCTTAAGGAAGTTTTCTTCTGCATACCAGAAAGGCAAAAGACTGGACATTGAATCAGCAAATTGTGAACGAACTTCATGCGAGTCTACATACGGCATGATGTCGCGGATTGTGTGCTCGGCGGCATACTCGTAAACCTCCTCGCTGTAGCTTGCTCTTTGCTGTGCAGACTTCCGAATCGCTGTCCACTCATCGGGAGTAATTGCTTCGTACAAAGCTCGAGCCTGGGCAGGAAGCTCGTTCCACTCTGCGTTCGAGATTGTCTTTTCACCTTTAAGGGCGGTGCCCTTTCCGAAGAGTCTGTCAAGTTCTCCCAGGAACGTATTCCCAGTCCTGTCGGAAATCGTTGAATGAAGCTCATCAAACTTATCGGCCGCATAAACAAAGGATGCGTCCATCCGTGCGGCTTCGCTCTTGCTACTTGCTTGGAGGTTTGACCAGAAGCTTGACGCTGGAGTTTCAACAACATCTGCGCCCGCAGCCCTTGATTTGGCCACGTCGAATCCAGCGCGCCCAATACGCAAAGCTTCATTTAATTCGTCTTGTGTAAAGCCGCGCAGGAAAGCAAGAGACATCATGTTGTCCCATTGACTGGCGTTATCAACGCCGTAGATCTCGCCAATAGCCCGGCCCAAATCAGACCAAATGTTGAGCTGATCGGTATTGATCACCGCATCAGGCATCCGGCTTTCAATCTGAGTAATGGCAGTTCGTAGCAACTGCTCTTCCTTCGAGCTATTAATCAACCACTTTGTCATGTTGCGGTTGCGCTCTGCTGCAATATGGAATGCGTGTGCGGCCATCGGTTTACGCGTGATGGCATCAATCGTCGGCCCAATAACGTTATTGAAACCAAACTGAACCGCACGATCCCAAACGTTTTGTTTAATTGGCTTGTAGAGCTGAACAATTTCCCAGTCAGGTAGATCACCGGCTGGTGTATTAACAACGTGTTCAGTAGTGGCGTACCGAATACGGTCACGCTGCGTATAAATGCGCTCGCGACGGCCACCAATTGTTGGCATATCAACGGGGGCCTTGAGATCATAGAGCCGCAGGCCCATGTCCGCTTCGGTCGCATCAAGCAAAACCGGACCAAGTACTGGCCAAAGAAGATCGCTTGATCCTTCGTAAGACAGTTCGCCCATTTGGAAATAGCGTTGGTCGCCAGGAGCAATCTGGTTCTTAGTTGTCAACTTAGCGTCTGCGTAATAACGCTCGTTGGGGTTGATCAATTCACCGGGCTCAAGCGGAACGGCTTCGCCATTCACGTTTCGGTAAACCGTACGCGCATTGGGTCCATCGTTTGCAAATACCTGAAGTCGCCGGCCAGCGCGAACTCGTTGATCAATGAGTTCCATCATGTTGTCAACAATGTTCTGCGGCCCTGGTGCCTGGGCAATTTGATCGAGCCAATCCCACACGAAGGGAGTTGGAGACAACCAGTTATAGCGAGTCCCGATTGGCATTCGTTCCGAGACTGACCCGTAAAGAACTGTATCAATCCTTTTGCCACGCGAGTCCGTTCCGCGCAGAGGTATGGATGTCCACTCCTTGCCAAATGCACTCGGATCGTCTGCGGGCAAATTCGTAACAGCAATGAGGGGACGCTCGGATACTCGTCCGGTCTTGAGCTGTACAAACTCCTCAATAATGTCGCTCATGATTTCGGCGGTTGCTTTATCACCAACAACCAAAGGTTGCTGTTCTGCGATGGCCGTCATGATTGGTGTAAGCAGTTCCTCCGCTTCTAGGTTCGGCTGCTTTGAGGTCTTTGGCTTAAACGTAATGTGCTTTGCAATCAGTTCGCGAATCAGATCGTCGTCCTCGCCAACCAAAGAAAACTCACCCCAACGCTGATCGGGTGCTCCTTGATATACGGCGGCATCTCGAGCACCCAAATTAAGTGGGCGCGTGTCGACAATGTAGGCATCGACGGTGCTAGGAACTCCATGCCATTCGGCGTTCTTTTTGAGCAGCTCATCGAACTGGCCGGTTGCAGTTTCCTGTGCACCCGACAAACGCATGGCGTTTTTTGCTTCATCGTATGAACCGAAAAATGGCCAGTAGTTCTGGTCTGTGGAGTACTGCCTAAGCTTTTCAAGCTTCCCACCAGGGCGTGCTTCGGCAAGCGGATCTCCAAGGGCCGACCAAGAGCCAGCCGGAACTCGAATTGTTGGTCCAGACACTCGACCATAAGCAAGTCCGGGCGATGCAAACTCATGCAGATCTTGCATGCCCTTCACAAAATGACTCATCTGGTAATAATCGACATTTTCAAAGTCAAGGTCATCGAACATTTCGCGCATCCACGCGTTGAGCTGTTCATCAGTTGCTCCGTTTGCCTGCTGAAATTCGAGGTCAACAAGACCAAACCTAAGTTCGGTCGGAACGTCAGAACCAAGTTCGGTGACTTGAATTTCTTTAAACCTTCGACTTACCTGACGACGGAAAACTTCAGTAGCGATGTCAACAGTATCAATAATTGCTGGATCGTCAAACGCCTCTCGTACGCCCTGTCTGTATTTCGAGATAATTTGATAAGCAAATTGATCTGCTTCGCCCCTAGCAACAAAATCTAATCCCTCAAGCGCAAGGCTTTTTGGATCTATTGCTTCTACCATTTTCTGCGCAAAAGCAAACTGCTCGTTGAAATTCTCTATGCCGGGTAGACCGCCAGCTGCAGCCGACAATTCATCCTCAAAAGCTACGTTGAGTGAATCTACTCTTGCATCAACCCAGGATTCGTCGCCAAAGTGAGTGATCGCAAATTCGCGCCTGTGAAGATTGAAAGGATCTCCCGGCACCTCAAATGGAAACTTCGGAGGATTAGCCATGTGTGGGAAAAACTCTCCACCCATAAGCATGCGGTTTGCCTCAGAGGGCACGCCATACTCGACACCGTTGACGTCTGAAATATCTCGTCCAATTGACTGGACCAACGAATCGCCATTAATAACAAATAGCGTTTCAATTTTTTCACTGTCCGGTCTGGTTGCTGTAGCACCCACCTGTGCTTCAACGTACTTTTTCGCCTGAAATTCATTTAGCGAAAATGAAACTGACGGTTTGTTGCCTGTCCAATCTCGAGGAGTAAGACGGAAAAGCAAATCGCCATTGTCATCGACCTCAAGCAAATCATCAAACGTCATTCCGCGATAAGCCCAAAAAGAAGGCCGCGCCCGTGCTGCGGTTTCCGACATATTCAATACCGAAGGCAAGTGCAACAACTCAGGATTGTTGTGCCAAGCCATGACCATCTGGTTGAACCAATCACGACCGTAGGGCTTAGCCCCAGAAATAGCTGCGTCCATGCGCTCAAGCACGGCTAGCTGATCGGCAAGGCGCGTGTATCCATACTTGTAATCAAGCAGCGTTTGATCAACATCGGTTACGTCAATGACGATCTTGTCGGACTCGGCCCCGCCAGGTGCTCGGTAAGATCCCCATTCCTTCATGTCAATCTTGATCTGCTCGATCTCGGCTCGACGCTGCGCAAACTCCATCTGGAGCACATCGTCATGCTTTGACCGCAGAATTGAAACCAGCTCGCCAAAGGTCGGCATGTTCTGACCCGGATAAGCGTCCCGAATTGTTTGCACCAAGGCGTTGCGCTCTACCGCCCAGTAATAAAGGTCAGACGACACTTCAGCAAACTCATCAATCTTAGACTGAGGAATGGTCATCCGCTGAAGCAGCGATTGCAAACGATCGGGCCGAGGTGTACCAGCATTGAGAATTGTCCAAAGCTGAAGTAGGTCATCATCCCACTTATTGCCACTCGCCGCAAACTCACCAAAGGACTTTAGAGCCGGAATCAACTGAGTTGCCGGAAGAGCCGCCTCAATGTCTGCGTCATAAACAAGACGCATTGGCTCCATGGCCTTGGCAATAATTGGATCGTCCTCAATTAATCCCTGGATGCTTTCGAGGTTTGCTTCATGGAAAGGCTGCTGATTTGGCAAATTGTTGGCGCGTGTAGAAAGCCCACGTTCACCAAGAACCTGAACAAGTTGCACCTGTTGCTTTGAGTTTTCGTCAACCAGCAAAGCTTGGACTCCCTTTTGCCGGAGGCCGGTCCTGTCCCACGGGGCCAGGTTGGAAGTACCAACAGTGTCCATGATCGACTTCAGATAGATGCCCTCAAAGGCACGCATGTCGTCCAGCAATGTTTCGTTCAAGCCGCCAATAACCATGCGGCGCAGCGAGTACTGATTGCCAAATGCAAGACGGGCAACAATATTATTGAGTCGACCCCGCGCAGTTTCTTCAACTGCCGTTCCGGAAAACTTGGCCGCACCGCGACGAAGCGCCTGGCCTCCAAAGCCATGCAAGAGCAATCCCTGGATTGACGCGTTGGCTCTACCAGAAAAATCGACAATGTATTTCGAGTAACTACGAAGCACCTTCTGCCAGGGCTGACCATCGGGGATTCGTTCAATGGCTCGAGCGACGGGGCGAAGAGGCGGGGGAACATCGTAACGGCTACGAATTACATGGGCGTCATACGCAGAAAGAGCAGACTGCTGGTTGAGCTTTCTCGAGGCCGCTTCAGCTCGGAAGAACTCTTCGCGCTGTGCGACTTGACGGCCCAGGAATTCTTGCGACCAACTGCCGATGCCGTAACGAGTCAGCATAGAAAGCATTTCTTCGCCTACGTTACGGACAACAAAACCAACACGAAGAAGAACGGCTGGCTTCCAGAATCGGTTTTGAGCAGCAAGGACAGCCGTGTTCTCGGAAACACCAAGGAGTGTTCGCATTACCATGCCCTGGCGAACGGCCTTGCGCATCTCTCGCAAATCAGGAATTGCAATCATGTCGGCCATATCGGCTACGGGACGGAATGCCCGTGGCGTAAATGCATTGGACATAAAGCCGAGGCTGTAGCGAGACGACTGACCAAGGCCATAAATCTGCTTGGTCTTTTCGAGGAACTCATCAAGCAGGTCGGTCCCCGACTTTGTCAATCGCATTCCACTTGCGGTTGCTGCGCTATCAACTAAAGCAAGAATGCTGTTCAGTCGTACGCCAGGTGTATCACCAAAGAGAATGGCGTTTGTCCAGGCGTTGCGAGCATAAGAAGGCATGCCTACATATCTGAATAGCTCAACAAAATTGCGGATGTCATCGGGTGCTTCAAGACCGGTGATCTTGATTGCACCGCCTGGGATGCGTGTTGTAATGCCTTCGACAAAGTTGGCGAACGGCGATAGAACCGTTCCGATAAACGGCATATTGCCAATTGTGCGACCGACACGGTAAGCATCTCGACTATTGGAAAGCGAGTCAGTGAGGAAGCTCTTGGCTTCCCTGACCGTTGCTTCGGAGTAGTTATCTAGCTGGTCCCACAGATCAAGCGCGTTGACCGAATTTGCTTCCCTTAGGGCATCGGGAACCTGGTCAATAATTGTTCGCGCATGCAGGTTGGAAAAGAAATTGGCAACTAGGTCGGCGGCGTTATCACTAAGACCAAACTGCTTGAGTTCGTCAACCGATGATCGGGCAAGGTTGCTTACATTTGCGTTGCGAATATCGCGAGCAATCTTGGGTAGACGAACGTTTTCGATGCGTACATCAGCAATACCACGCAGGGCATCTCGGGCTACGCCCGTTGCTTGCGCCCAGGCATACTGCCCACGATTTAAACCACGGAGCTGTCCGTAGCTTGCACCAGGTACAACGCCCACACCCTTCATCACACTCTTCAACTTGTCAGTGCCAACAATAAAATCAACAACGTTATTGGGCGTAAATGTTTCAGCAGCAATTTGACGCTTGTTCATAACAAGCATGTCAAACAGCGGTCGATAATCTCGTGCCCCTCGATTCAGAAGCGCTACGTCTCCAGCATTAACCGCATCCGCAACAACCTGAAGCTTTCGCTGCATTTCTGGCAACTGTGCGATCTGTCGAAACCGCTCATGGTAGTTGACCGTATCGACAAACTGAATGCCACGCCGCGTCATTGCCGCAGCTCGGGCTGCTTTGCCAGCAAGAAGGAAAGGGTCAATTAGGAAGATCGATACAAGATCAAATCCGCCGGACATTGTTCGGCCCCAACCGGAGGACGGATCGCCACCGAACAGTCGCACAATATCTCGACCCATGGAAATCTTACTTTTTTCAAGAACTGTAAGTGCCTCGCTAAAAGCGGGAATCGTCAACATGGTCGAAATCAGCTCATACGCATTTTCAAATGCCGGAGTTCCCGGCGTTGCGTATTTTTCTGCAACTCGCTGAAGTTGATCAGTGCGTGTTTTTGGATTTGTGGAATCACGAACACCGGCAATCTCGCGAGCAATCGAAAGTAGATCGCCAGGGAATTCGCTTTCATCGGCTAGCTCTTGTGCTAGAGAAAGAAGATTCGAATCCATACCAAGAAGCTCGCTGGCTTTCTTGATTCCAGATTCGGTAAACAGCCGCTCCCCGTCGTAAGCATTCGACCACGCATTAAGCCAGGTCGAGGTTCCACCATTTAAAATCGAAGAACCAACAAATGACGTTGCCGCTGCCGCTGCAGTTCCGACAGATGCGGCGAGGCCCAAGCGACCCGCCGTCAACAAAGCTGTCACCGCAAGAGAGCTACCACCCGTAACCGGAGCAAGCGCAATTGAACCGGCCGTCACAAGGCCCGCCGCCAATGACATCCACTGTGTTGCATCGTCAAGCTGCTTGATGGTTCGGTAAACCTTCATGCCAGCTTCGCCCACGTTGTAAAGCGCATCGAACGTGGGCCCGAATGCCGGAGCAACCGCCTTACCAATTCCGCCGAAGACCTTTGCTGCCGGCCAGGCAGCTATTGAAACGATCTTGCCGAATAGTCCAGAACCATTTACATCTTCTTCTGGGTATTTGTATCCATAGGCGCGTACTGTTGCTTGCTGAGCTGGCGTTAGCTGCCCATAGATCGAACGTTGCATCGACGGGTCATATTCTCGAAGCTGTGAGGCCAGACCGCTTCCGACTTGCATTCCATACAATGCGCCAGCCTGACTCATCAACTGAGCTGTGGGTATTGGCATATTGGCCATCGTCGCAATTGCTTGCGGATTCGTGGCCATGTATGGATTCATTTTCGCGATAGTTCGAAAACGAAACGCACGCGTATTATCGGCGGCAGTTGTTGCCATAATTTCATCGACAAGCAAACTGTCTCGGAGCTGTGCGTCCTGGTTATCGTTTTCAATAAGCGACATTAAAACCGTGCCCTACTAGCAAGTTCGGTAAAAATAGGATCGCCCGTTTGATTGGCAAGCATGCGCAAAGTATTGCCAAGTGTCGATCCATATGTAAGTGCTTCTGGCCCACGACCAGGTCCACTGGGTAGGCCGTCAGTAACGGGAAGATTTGGGTTGTCGTCCGGCGCAGTCAACAAACCACCACTTCCAGAAATGCGTTGCATTGCCTCAGCAAGCGACAAGCGCGGTTGTGCAGCTGGCGCTTGCACAACTTCTTGGGGTTGCTGCTGCTGTTGCGGGTTTGCTTGTGGTCTCGCTGGGGCTGGAGCAGCCATCTGGTTGGGAGCAGGCATTGCCTTCTGCAACATTTCTTGCTGCTTCGCCTCGCCGTAGGTCTGACCAGTAATTGCCTCAATTTTCTGAGCCGGAGCTCCCATTGCAGTTTTCTTAGCCCTGGGCATTCGCACCTCCCCGTGCTGCCAACGCTTGCATGATTTGTGCTACTCGAGCTCGTGGATCTTGTGGACCCTCCGGTGCTTGCTGGGTCGGAGCGCCCTGCATTGCCATCATTTGCTGCGGGGGCGCAGCCATTCCAGGCATTGTTTCTGGAGACGCAGCCATTCCCGGAGGCGGCTCGGGGGCTTGTGTTGCTTGACGGGCACGCATTTCTTCGTCTGCCTTAACCACGGCGTCGAAAATATCGAGCCCGTCTGCCACATATTTCTTAATGAGTGCTGATGCCACAAGGGGCATCTCTCCGGTGAGGAGCTTTTGCAAGATCGACTGGCGAAGAGCTTCGTCAAAATCTTCATCGTGAACCAACTTTTCTTCGGCCTCGGGGTCATCGATGTACGGGTGCATCGAGCGGAATGTCCGCCCGGAAATAGCCTTAGCACCTCGTAGGGAACCCAGGATCTGTGTCTGTTGAATGACATCCGCTCCCGGCAAGTTGTACGAGACTGTATTCTCCGTAGTTTCGATGTGTTCTTGGGGGGTGAACTCGACCATCCCCTTATCACCAGCCCAGCCTGAGTACATGGAAAACTTTTTGTCCGGCCAGTACGCCTTGTATGTCTCAAGAATCGCTCCGTTCAGGTGCGGCAACCAGGCTTCTGAAATCTCATGGAGTTCCTGGATGCGGGGATCAAGCGCAATACCAGATAGAGCGTCAATGCCGCGACCAGTACGAAGGGCGCCATAAGTTTCTCCACCAAACTGCGGAAGAAGGCCGGTGCTCGTGCGGAAGTTTCGCTCGAGGCGGTCGATGATTTGGGTGGTGCGGATATCAGGCGTACTTCGTATTTGCCCGATGGACTCCACGTCTTGGAGCAAGTTGATATCGCCCTCTCGTCCATCCTTCCAAACTCCTCCAATGATTCGGGGCATACCGCCGGATCGGCCGATGGCATACATATCGGGCCAGATGGCCTTTTCCTGGGCAAGAATGTCAAGCGCCATAAGTCGAGCCTGCAAATCGACGTTGCCGAGCATGGATCCGATGCGACTGGCAATGCGGCCAAGGCTGACGTTATGCGGCACAACGGCTGGGCATACACCCAAACGGTTGGGGTAAACAGGGCTGAGCTGCTGCCACGGGGTAATCCACGGCCGCTCGTTGCTCATGCGTCGGTCGTCCCAAACGGGGCCGATGATGCCGAACACGGTCTGATCAAGGTCGTACCATTCGACGCAGTCCCACATCTCACGCAGGTCGTGCGCGTGAATGGGCCCGCCATTCTCCTGGCGAGCCTGCGGATAGACGCGACGGAGGTACTCGGCGCTGTGCCGAGTCACGAATGCTACGTACTCTGGCTGCCTGAGTTCTTCGTTGGCCTGGGGCTCGACGTAGGTTCCGAGGGGGTCTCGGACTTCGATCTTCGGGAGTCCGGTTTGGAAGTCGGGGAGGACAACAAGAGAGCAAGTGTGATAGGCAGCCAACTGCCGGTAGTAACGGCGACGAGCCAGGTTCCACTTGGATTGGTGATAAGTGGCTGCGATGATCTTTCGTCGCTTGTCGGCATACTCTCGTGACCTCCTTCCTCGATCTTTGTTGGGGTCAATGGCTGGGAAAATGTTGACTGGTCGTACTGAGGCGGCTCGCATGGCCATGTTGTCCACGGCGTCTGCAATAAGGGCCGGCGTCAACGGGGGAAGGTTGGGCTCCTTGTCGATGTCGGGGAGCGGCAGTACCCAGTCGCCGTCGTAGCGATCTAGGATGTCTTTCATCCGGTTGAGGACTGGACCCTGCTGGATCTGCAAGTCCTTTACAATGTTGACAATTTCGTTAAACGTTCTCAAACTTGCGCCCCAATCGGTATGAGGAGGCCCGTCCTAGTTCCTGACCAGGGGATTCCAGTACGTCTCCAGTTGTCGTCCCCATAACTGTCCACAGGTTGCTTCCATCTTTGTCGCCACAAAATCCAGACAAACCATAGTGCCATGACGCGGTCTTGTCTCAACTTATTGCCACGCGCACCAGGTCGCCAAGCTTTGAGCTGCTTGACCAATTCACCCATTTCTTGACGAGTGTAGTCATCTCCAGCCCACGGTATGACGATTTCTTTACGTAAAAAGCTTTCACACATCGAGGCCACGCCGATGGACTCGTCGTACTTATTCCAACCGGTCAGGTGTTCCCGCATGGCAAAGCCATAGTGTTCCTGCATCTCTTGCAAACGTTCATCGCGTGCAAGGCCAGCCTGGAAGTTCTTGGTTTCGATAACTACATCAGTCACCCGAGCCGTCAGGTTGCACGACATGATCACCGAGTTCAGTGCCTGCATGATCTGTTCGTTGCGCCTGAGCCCTACGTCTTCCCTGATCCTGCGGATGATCAGCTGACCCTCCGGAGACACCTCGCACGCGATGACGCAGTTGTTGGAGCCCAGAGCGGGATCGAGGCCAAGGTAAACGATTGCGTCGCTGGGAATATCGTGAGTGAGGGATATGAGCGGGTTGAGACATCCATCCACCATTTCGTCGGTAAACGTACGGTTCGAGTTAGATGATCCTGGGTTCTGCATGTAGTTGCGGTCCCAGGCTTCTTGACCAACCTTGCGTCGCTGGCGGTCGAGCATGTCAAGCGTGTATCGCTCGGGCCACAGTGGTTTTTCCTCGCCTG
>Ga0222715_10001064_pt1 | contig 26954 bp, 31 predicted proteins | sample C33_9DmetaG_FD_165056 | JGI IMG/M metagenome (GOLD analysis project Ga0222715, IMG submission 165056) | Estuarine water microbial communities from San Francisco Bay, California, United States - C33_9D | ecosystem: Environmental > Aquatic > Marine > Unclassified | place: USA: California...
CCTCAATGTGGGACAAAAGTTGAGACGAAGTATTCCACCAAACTTGCTGGACATCCGACCAATTATCAAATATTGTAGCATTCCCGTGAATGTCTACAACCTTATACCTATGGCGAATATAAGGTTCATTGGACGTTTCAGTAAAATACCGAGAGTCCTTTTTATCAATCAGTTTCATAATTAAACCCAATCAGGTTTTTTCAAATAAGAACTAGGGACAATCTCCCACCATTCATTCCCATCAAAAATATACAACTTGTGCGTATGTTTGTCAAGGAAAACATCACCCTTCTGGTAGTTCATACCCATTCTGGTTTTCTTTCTGGCATACGGAGGTAGTTATCCTTCACCCAAGGCTTGGATGCAATATACATCTTGTATGCATCAAAGGTAGAAATACTAGTATCAAACTTGTATTCCTCAGGCATTGCTCGTGCGAAAGGAGTTACTTTTGTCAATTTACCTTTGGGGAAAAGGTAGTAGGCATGAGTCAGTGTCCCTTCACAGGAGTGTGTCTTATTATAGCGTAAAGTATACTCTTGACACAAATTCAATCCCCATTTAATGAGCCAGTAGGCATTGTCCACTGTCTCTGCTGCCCATTTGGTGCAGGGGTGGTTTCGAAATGCCCCCTTCTCTGTCTTGTAGGCAGTGCCATCTTGCTTGGGAAGAACCCCGTAATCATGATACCAGGGAGAAGCAATAATGCTAAGCATCTGGCAGCACTCAAGCGGCATCTTGACAATGTGTTTGTCGGGAAGACAGATAGCACTTTCAGCGGGGAAAGGATTTGTGACAAAAATATTCATTCTAAAGGTCTGACAAATTCATTACAAACCATATCGGTTGCCCGCATGGATGAATACAAGTATTCTACACCCCTGCGAGGATCTGTATGCTCACCACAAGTAAAAACGTCACATACTGCCATACCTTTTTCTGGCCAAGTGTGCATAGAGATATGAGACTCGGCAAGGAGAGCAACGGCAGTTACTCCCTGTGGTTGAAACTTATGTGATGTCATGCCAAGAAGGGTAGATCCACACTTTCTACTTGCTTCGGCAAGAGCATCCGTAACTTTTTCCTCATCATCCAGAAGATGTTGTGGACAACCCTTTAAAGTAAAAAGAATGTGTCTCATCAACCGAAAGTGGAATCAGGTTCCAGAGCGATGTAGTAAGTCAGATTATACTTGGTGTTAGTAAACTGAGAAAGAAGTTTAGAAGAAACAACAACATCATAGGCACCAGGAATAATCTTGATGTTTTCTACCTTGAAGTTGAAAGTAAACTCTTGGTCAGTCTCACCCACAACGATAGCATACTCATTAGAAGTATCATTCTTCTTGTCACGGACGACCAGTTTGATAACGCCAGCTTCACCAATTGCAGAAAGATCGGGAAGTTGATAAACTGCTGCTGCTTTCACCAGTTTCTCAAGAGAAGCACTATCCAGTTGGAAGCAGACATCTTGAGAGGGGAGTTGAATATCTTTATCTGGAGGAGAAGTGATTACGTTGGGATCTGCAAAGAAATACTTTACACGACGCTTTCCTTCACGAATGCTCAAATAAGAATCTTCCTTAAAATCCAGGTCAGGATCTTGGTGCAAACTCAGACCATTCAGAAACTGGTTGAGATCATAAATGGCAAAGTCGCGGGGGAACTCTTCAGTAATATCCGCTTCAGCAAGAATATTTTTTGCCATTGAAATCGTGCGAAGACGGTTTCCTTCCTTTACCAAGATCGAATTGTTGATCCCAGCAAAGTTCTTCAGAATAGTCAGGGTATTGTCAGAGAGTTTCATATTGCTCATTGGTTGTAGGTTTCACGAACGGCGTTTTTATCGTTAAAGTTTAGCAGAAGAACAGCATAGTGCAGAATCTTCATGATGTCACGGCGGGCACTTCCCTTCTTATCATAACGGGAAGCATACTTGAGGATATTGCTGCGACAGAATGCCTCACCATCGCCACATGCTTCGATCAAATCCAAAGTTTGGATCTTTTGATCACCAGCAGAATAATGCTGGTTGTAAGTGCCACGGATGTACTCAAGGAGTTCTTTTACGATTTCTTCTTCGTTGTACTTCCAAGGAGTGCTGGGAGATTGTTTAATAATTTCTTCGCTCATTTTATTTTGAATCAAAAATTCATAGTCACTGTGTCCCCAAGGGGTCATTCCATCATTGATAGAATAGGGGTATTCGTCCATAACAATAGGTTCATCAAGGTTGTTTGGAATATCAGGGTACATGGAATCAAGATATTCCTGTACCCAGTTATTAGTCATTATATCAGAAAGGTGCTTCAGGTGCAACTGGAAGTTGGAAATCAGCATCAACTTTATCATACAGTTCCAGGAAGGACTGTTTGGTTTCATCATCAAAGCGGTTGACGCAAACTTGAATTGCCTTTGCCTTGTCATTGAAGATGCTGTAGGCACGGATGATATGGACCAGGCGACGGGTGCTGATGATCTCCTCAATACCACCGTCATAGAAAGTCTTACGGATGATATCTCCCCAGTCCACCAGGCGCTTACAGAAGTCAGAATCGCTCACACCAAGGTCCTTAGCGACACCCTCAAGAATACGCTGTTCAATAGAGGGGGAAGGATAGGACTGCTCAAAGGTCACAGGGAAACGCTCAAGGAATGCCTCATTGAGAACATTGGTGCCAATGAAGCGTCCATCATCAGAACCCTTACCCTTGGTGTTGGCAGTGGCAATGACATTGAAACCAGCGGCAGGTTTCACCCAACGACCGATCTTCTTAAGGAAAACACCCTTGCCTTCTAGAATGGACTGAAGGCAGAGGATTTTATTGGAAGCCAGGTCGATTTCGTCCAGGAGAAGGATTGCTCCTCGCTCCAGTGCTTCGATGACGGGACCGTTATGCCATGCAGTATTCCCATCAACAAGCCTAAAACCACCGATAAGGTCATCTTCATCAGTCTCAATCGTAATGTTTACACGGATCAGTTCACGACCCAACTGAGCACATGCCTGCTCAACAGAAAACGTTTTACCATTACCAGACAGACCCGTAATGAACGTTGGATAGAAAAGACGGGACTGAATAATTTTCTTAACATCAGTAAAGTTACCAAACTTGACGAAGGTATCATCTTTCTCGGGAATGAGGTTTTGTTCAATGGCGGGAATAGCGGCAGGTGCTTTCACAGTTTCTTCAAGTTGCTCACGCACCTCTTGAATAGTCAGATTCCACTTACCACGACCAGTTTTATATTGATCCAGTTTCTTAGTAACAGTCTGGTAATTGGAACCATTCATAGCACACCATCCACGAATATCAGCAGCAGTAACGGACTCGCCGTAAACTGCCTGAAGAGAAGTGATGATGTAGTCAGCAGAGATGGTCATTTGTTTGGGTTGTCTTTTTCAACTGAAGTTATTATATACGGAAAAGGGGGTCGCAAGGACCCCCAGTGGACAGTTTAGAAAGTGGACAAGATCACTTCTTGCCTCTACGGAGCGTTCTTCTTTCAGACTTTAATGGGGCAGGGGGTGCCAAAGGTTCTACCTCAGCAACTGGTTCAACAACAGGTTCTGGTGCTACTTCAACAACAGGTTCTGGTGCAGGTGCTGCCTCAACAACAGGTTCTGGTGTGGGTGCTGGAGCAGATGCACCCCTCAGCAAATCTCCAAATCTACTCATTTTTCTTTGGATATACTTTTAGTTATTTATCAGGCAATAAGTTCTACAAACTCCCCAAGAATTTTCTTGTTCATCTTCTTAGACTTAAGACTTTTCACAAAAGCACTCTTGATTTGAGTTTTAGTTGCATCTTCAGCAACATCAAACTCAGCATCTCTAGCAAGGGTATTTGCGGAAAGACCGAAATAAGTGTGATATCCAGAATTTTTAATGGAGACTGCTTTTTCCTTACGCCAAATAGTTGAGATCTTGTCATATTCAGGACCATAGTATCCATAGTAGCGTCGAATAAAGGAATTGCCTGCACCAGACTCAACAATACGAATACCAATAAAGTTGATATCTTTAAAATTATCCCTCAGATTGCGAAGGAGAATATCAGTGAATCCGCACCAATCAACATCACAAGAATAAGTATTACCAGTCTTACGATCACGCAAGAAAGCATTAGGTCCAATGTGAGCAGTACCCATGAAAGGTTCTTCTTCCCATCGACGCTGAACTTCACGATGATACTTAGGCATTGCTCCTTCACCATCAGTCAGAACAACACACTGAACCTTCTGAAGTTTGTTCTCCTTTTGGAACTTGGGGAGAATTTGATGAAGAGAAATCATTGCCTCATTCAGAGGAGTTCCAGACAGACTCAATCCAACAGGAATATTGTAACGGCAGGAAATCGTGCGGTAATCATATTTAAATGACTGAGCGATTCGGAAAATATTTTTCATCTGATGCTCAAGAGTCTTACCATTTACTTTACTGGTAAGCAAATTCATCATAGAGAACCACTCACCAACTTGAACCAAACCATCACGCTTATTGTAAGAAAGTTCACGAATAGTTGCCTTATTGTCCTCATCATACTTCACCAAAGGATAGTCGCTGGTGAAAGCATAAACCTCAAAGGGAATAGCAACCTTCTTACAGAACCACACAAGATTGTACAACTGCTTCACAGTGTCCAGCATCACATCGCACATTGAACCAGACCAGTCAAGGATGAACACCAGACCGTGGTTCTTACCATCAGCAAGAGTAGTGACCTTCTTGAAAAGGTCTTCATTGTACTTGTAAGTGTGAAGTTTAGTGCAGTCCAGAACACCAGTACGGGCAGTAGTAGCACGGGCATAGGAGTCTGCTGCCTTACGGCACTCAAACTCTTTGACCAAATAGTTTACTTCTTTCTGAGCGGAACGCTTGAACTCTACAAACTTACGATCGATTTCGCCAAAGATTTCATCTTCAGAATACTCTTGCTCCTGGAGCCAAGAACCCCAATACTCATCACACTTGGAATGAATTTCAGAGTTAGAAACAATAATTTTATTCAGATCAACCTTAGGCAACTCAAGATAAACATTCTCATAACCATCCATGTTGGCAAGATCTTTTAATGCCTCTTCCAAAGAATCAGCAGTCTTGATCTCAGGTTCTTCATTCTGCTCACCCCCAACAGGTGCGGTTTTCTGTTGTTGCTCGGCAGTGCCACCATAAGAGTCAGTTTCACCAGGTTGCTCCTGTTCACTCTCATTCTCACCTTCAGGTTGATCGGAGAAGTCAGAAGCACCTTGATTGGAACCAGAAGTCTGAGACTCCAGATCATCCATAGGAGTCTTCATTTCTTCTTCCTGCTTTTGCTTACAGAACTTGTAGAGTGCCTCAGCAGCAATCAAAACATCAGCAAAGGTTTCGGTGTCGGCAATCATATTGATGATTTCCGTTTCTTCACCACGCTCAACAGGAATATCTACAAAGTTACCAATCTTGAACCACAAGTTAGCACGATCTGCAAGATTATAAGTATCGATATCTTCATTCTCCAATTGGAAGAAATCCTGCTCAGACAACTCCTTATAACCGTTATAGAAGGTCTTTGCCAAACCAGCATAACGACGCTTCATCAGTTTCTCAATACGGGCATCCTCAACCACATTCACAAACTGTGGGGGGATCTTGTGCTCCTTCAACCAATCCTCATCAGGAGTGTAGAGAGCATGTCCAACCTCATGACCCACCAGAAGATCATATACGATATTGCTTGCCTTCTCCCACATCGGCAGAGTCAATACACGAGTATGCACATTGAACTGTGCGGTCTCTACCTTCTTGTGCTCAACCACAAGGTCTTCGGTAGCAAGAAGTTTGGCGAGTTGGGACTTGATTTCGTGATTGACTGCCATTGGTTTGATGCGTATGGACCTATTATACAAAAGAACCTCGCTTTTTAGGCGAGGTCATGTGCCGCTTTTTAAAGTGGCTCAGTCGTGCTTTTGCTTGTCGGAGTGCTTGCGGTTTCAGTTTCCGCTTCTGCTCCTTCTTAGAGTGGTGTTGCCAGTTCGGGGTAGAGTTGCTCAAAGTCCCTCCTGTAGAAGTTCCTTACATTATCTATGATTTTAGCAGACCTGACAACCTTATTAGTCTCATCAACGACCAGTTTAGCAGGTGTCACATCAAGAATCTCAAATGGCAAATCTATGATATGGGAAACCCAGTCAGCGAAGTCTTTTCCAAATCCATTCTCAAATTTCCATACATGTGTCTTGTCTGAGACAAAATCAACTTGTTGCCTGAACCAATTAACTGCTTCAGGGAAAGGAAAATTGTGAATCATGCTATTGAAAAGGTATTCATCTTCAAGCATTTCATCAATATCATCACCGTACATTTTTCTCATCCACATAGATCCAGAGAAAAACCTATCAATTGGATTTCTAACAATGGATATATGTGGAATATCTTTTACATCCAAATACTTCTCATAGTATTCTCTGTGAAAGTGTGCAAGTTCTATTCCATGCACAAGAAAGTATGGTTTGTCCGTCCCTAAATGATCGTCCCAAACAAAGTTTTGTTCTTTCAGGTTTGCTTCAAAGAACCTACCTGCTGTTCTTGGAATATGGACAAATAAAAATCTTTTACCAGTCGGAAGATGTTTGTATGTTGCCATCAAACAATCTTACTAAATCCTTTGACCTTATCAAATCTGATAACGTTTTCAAACTTGTCATGAAGGTCTGTCTTGTGAGAGATCACAAAGATATTAGCGTCTTTGATGACGTAACGGATAATCTTAAGGAACTCATCGGTGCCGAAGCCATCAAGGGAAGAGTCAAATACCTCATCCATAATCAGCAGGTTTGTATTGGCAGAGTTTTTGACACGCGCTACTTCACGCCAGGTGAAGAGTAGGGCAAGGTCGATTCTCATTTTCTCACCCTCACTGAAGGAACTATAAGAAAAGTCTTCGTGAATGGGTGATTTTACCGTTTCGTTAAATTCTTCATCCAAATGGAAATTAATGTAAAAGTCCATCATCTGTAGGTAACGATTGACCTGCTGATTTATGAACGGAAGATACTTCTTAATGATCTTCGTTTTTACACCATCATCCTTAAGTAAGGAGTAGGCAAAATCGTGATAAACGATTTCTTGTTTTTTGTCGGAGAGGTCTTCTATTGTCTTTTGGAGATTGGTTCTAAATTCCTCTAACTTCTCATGTTCAGAATTTCGGTTTGCAAGGTTCTCGGCAATTGTTTGAATTTCATGCTCAAGATCTCTGATTTGTCTCTGGTTGAGGCTAATCCGAGTATTGTTTTGAGAAATGCCATGTGTTAGTTTTGTAATCTCCTTTGAAAGTGCATTGAATTGACGCTCTCTCTCCTGTTCGAACTTTATTGTTGATTCAAGTTCTTCATACCCATCTTTAAGTTCCTTTGCCTTATTTTGAGCGTCGCTAATTCTATTTAACCTAAACTCCTCTTCAATGGTCTGAGTGCAGGTAGGGCATACCGTATTTTCGTTGAAAAACTTATGCTCCTTGGTAATAGCAGATACTTTCTGAGAGATTTTACCTTTGAGATTGTTAAGCTTTACTAACTTATCACCAGCACCAATAAGCATCTCTTGCTCTTTTGTGAGTGAATGAATTTGCTCTTCAGTAGTATCATTTTCTCCCATATAAACACCAACTTCTTTATCTAAATTGGCAATCTTTTCTTTATTGGTATTGATATTGGCATTTCCACGATTCTCCAGTTCTTCAATGAAGTTCTGCTGCATCTTCATCTTATCCTTAAGAGTCTCTTTTTTCAAATCAAGGGACTTAATCTGAGACTTCTTCTCTTTAATAGCATCTTTGAGAATGTTATTCATCGCAGAAAAGATGCGAATGTCCAATAAGTCTTCAATAACTTCTCTACGGTTTGCAGAAGTCAATTGCATAAAAGGCACGAAGGTGCTGCTACCCAGAATAACAATCTGAGTAAAAGACTTATAGTTAAGTTTTAAAATACTTTCTTCCAGAATACGCTGCATTGCACGATCATCTGCTTCACGGTGCAATGGAGTACCATTCACAACAATATCAAACACTGATGGTTTGATACCACGACGAACTGTATACTGACGATTATTAATTGTAAACTCAATCTCAACTAAACACTCACGTTCGTTTGCAGTGTTGATTAGTTGTGGTTTGTTAATCCTCCGAAATGGTTTGTTAAAAAGAACAAACGTTAGAGCATCAAGAATGGTGGATTTACCGGCACCATTAGTTCCAACAATAAGATTTGTATGATGTTCCTGAAAATTAACTTCAGTGAACTGGTTGCCAGTAGAAAGAAAATTTTTCCACTTAATTTTTTGAAATGTTATCATTCACTCTTGGGGGAATAACGATGTCGTTGGGTGTTATCACTGCGTATTTGTAATTATACATCTTACACGTCCTGATGGCAAGTGCTCCATCAACTTCTACAACTTCCATCTCAGTAGAATCTTCTTCATCCTCAAGCATCATAGCATAACGCTCAGCATCATCTTCTTCTTCAAATAAAAACAGAACTTTTTCTCCACGTTTGTTTTGTACGGCATAAGCACCGTCGTCTTTTCTGTCTTTAAGAGTGAGAAGAAACATTACTCAACCTCGCAAGCCTGTGAATATATTTTTTGCAGAATACCTTTTACGATAGACTTATCACATTCCATTTCTGCCTCATCAATATATCTATTCAAGATAGAAATTGTGTTCTCAGTCTCATCAACCTCAAAGTCCTCATCTATGTGGATTTCAAAGTTTTCAACAATCTTGAGTTCTTGAACTCCCACAGAATAAAGTTTGTCAATGAATTTTTCAAACTCCTTAGGTTTAGACTTTTTCTTGACAATGACTTTTACAATCTTACCCTGATACTCACGGGCATCAAAGAGTTTGTAGTTGTTGTCTTCGTAGTAGATATTATGGAAAATTCTATAAGGATTATTGATTGGTGTATGCTCTAGAGTTTCAGTATCGAAGATGTGAAATCCACGAGTGTCATTCACATCATTCCAGAACATCTCATAGGGGTTACCTAGATAGAAGATTTTTCCGTCATCCGATCGAGTGTGATAGTGTCCCGAGAAGACAGTTTGGAACTTCTCAAATAGTTCGCAGTCCATACCGTCTTCCATGACGTGCCCGCGATGAGCTCTGAATCCGTTGAGTTCAAGGTGCCCCATCGCACATATGCTACGTGAAGCTTTAATAGATGAGACAGTATTTTCAAAATTTTCATTATTGATCCAAGGAATAAAAAGTGTATTTAAGTTACCGAGTTTGACTTCTGTACATTCAGAATATATTTTTACATTCTTGTACTGCTTTAACAACAAATCTACCGTATTAATATCATTGGTATTTTTATAATATGCAGTATGATTACCAACAATCGTATGGACAGTTATTCCCATCTCTTCAAGACGGTTATAATAATTCTCCTTTGCCCATTCAAGTGCCCACAAATCGATAGAGCGACGATTATCAAATGTATCGCCCATATCGATTACGACTTTGATGTCATTTTCTTTTAGATAAGGAAAGAAAATATCATCATAAAACTTTTTGAAATAGTCATGAAGGAACTTCGAACTCTTACGAGCGCCGAAGTGCTGATCAGTAATAATGGCAACCTTCATCGATTAGTCTTATACGTGATGTTATCCTTAATCGTATTATAGTCTGAACTGCTGCCAGAAAGCAAGCTATCGTCAACCATCATCACCTCATCAAAACCAGTACGTTCAATAATCTTGGTCTTGATTTCAAGTTGCTTCTTCTCCTTCTGAATACGACGGAGAAAGGCATAGTGAATGATCTGCGTAAAGTAAGCAAAAGGATTCTTCGACTTCTCAGGATCAAAGTTGTGAATGTACTGAACACAGTTTTCAATACCATCAGAGATCATATCGTCTCTGAACATATAATTCACAAAGTTGGGTTTGTATGAGAGGTGCGTAGCAATCTTCAAGAAACACTCACCCAGATAGTTTGGAATCATTGGTTTTCCTTCCCAATGCTTTGCTCTATCCTGTTTGGTTGGTTCTCTATCGTATTTCTTGATAAAATCCCTTTCTACCTTTTTTCTATAAACAATTAGTGCTTCGAGCAACTCCTTGTTGTTGACATAATGTTCAGACTTCTTTTTAGACATAAGGACATCTGTTTAATTCAATAGATTGTTGTTACTGTTTATTATAGCACACTTTTAGGACTTGACAACATTGGAAAATATGTGTAGACTACCTTTGTCTGGTTTGAAGATGAGATCTAGCTTTCTTTAGAGCCTTTAAATAAATCTTCTAGTTTCTTTCTTGCTTCTTCTACTGAAGATACGTAACCCATCTTATCGGTTATTTTTGTTTCATAGTTATCTTTTTTCTCTTGATATTCCTCTTCACACTCTTCAATGTAGTTGTGATAGATCTGAATTACAGACTCATCGGTAATTTCTGACATCGTAACTACTTTATCCATGTTGAGAACAAAGATATCATCATTCGGCAATTGCATCCATGGTTTGACCTTCAGTAGAGATCCATGAGATGTTGTAATAACTTTAATAATAACTGGAGATTGAAGTATTAATACTTGCCTATCTTCTATCATATCTGGAAGAACAAGAGCAAAGATTTCTTCTCCAGTGATTAGTTTTATTGAACTGTAGAATTCATCTCCCATTAGTTTTTAAGCGGTATGTTTACAATATCATAATTAAAGTTTTCTTCGTTATAAACTTTTATTCTCTCTATCAAATGATTAAGCGTGTAGTTTCTCCTGGCTTTGTAGGAAATGTCGTCAGCAATATCATAAAGAGTTGCTTTTGTTTTGTTATTGCCTTTCCTAAGGACTCGTCCGATGCTTTGGAGGTTTCTGATTCTGGATTTTGAAGGAGAAGCAAAAATAACATTGTGGAGATTCTTAATGTTAATGCCTGTGCTAAAAGTTCCGTATGAAGCAACAATTATGGCATTATCTTCCTTCTCAGTAATCTCTCTTACTTGTTCTCTGTCTTCGGTAGCAACGCCACCATGGACAAAGAATACATGACGTTTATCATCCTTTGAGTTATTTATCAGATCGAATAAGGGTTGTCCATGCCCTTCAACACGGGAAAATAATATGAGCGTATTACCTTTAAGATCAAGGGCAAGGTTACGTATAAACTTGTTTCGTCTATCATGGTTAATAATGTACTGGACTTCTTCTTCAAAGTTTTCGAATTTATGTGGTGGGTGTTTCAATAGAAGCACGTTGATATCCAACTTGGCAACGTGACCCTTCTTCATCAGTTCTTCTGTTCTGATGATTTTGTAGGAGGGACCGAATAATCCCTCCAATACCCATTTGTGAGTTTGTGTTCCATCCAGAGTGCCAGTAAATCCATAACGATACTTTGCATCTGAAAGTTTTGTCATTATAGATATTAATGACTTAGATTTGAACTGGTGTGCTTCATCTCCAACGACCACATTAAATCGTGAGAAATACTGTCGGGGAAGCTTGTAGATGGACTGCCAGGTGGTGATTATCACCTGAGAATCAGTCTCTCTTTCCCTCCCCGCATAGATCTTGTGGCAAAATGAACCTACGTCCCAACCATAGTCTGCAAAGTCTTTATACATCTGTTCTACTAGCGAAGTCGTCGGAACGACTATCAGAGTATTTTGCCCTTTCTCAACGTGATATCTCACAATCGAATATATCATCAGAGACTTTCCAGAAGCAGTTGGGGATATCAACAACTTTCTATTATGTCTTAGGGCGTCGTATACTCCCTCTACTTGGTACTCACGGGGAGCATACTTGCAAATAGCATTCATATAATCCTTCACACCTTCCATTGAGATCATTTCATTAGTCTCGAAAGGAAGACCATAGAATTTGTTATCAACAAACTCATAGGTATATTCATGGTTCTCGCAGAACCTTGTCAGTTTGTCTAATAACCCAACATATATCTCACCAGTCTGGGTATTGAATAGGCGAATTTTTCCGTCCCAGTACTTATTTCGGTACTGAGGCATAAACTTTGCGCCTGGTACATCAAAGGTAAATTGGTCTGCCAGTTCGTAATAGACGTGTGGCTCTGCTTTTACCTGAAGATATACTTCATTCTTTTTGGATATAACCAAATGAGACATGATCCATAAGTTTCACCTATGGATATTTATTTCAGTATCTCAAGACATATGTTGGGAGATTTGATCTGCCGTTTGCTGTCTCACCTGAGAGTTTTTAAGTGCAGTTTGCTGATGCCTACGTGGTAAGTTTGCAATCCTTTCCCTTTCACTTGCTGCCGCTCTCTGGCGGGCGATTTCTTCAGGACTTGGTTGTTGTGCTGCTTGCTGCTGAGCAGCTGCTTGTTGTGCTGCCTGTTGCTGCGCCATCGCTTGTTGTTGTGCGGCTGCCTGTTGTTGTGCTGCGGCTTGTCTGTCAGCAATACTTTGTCTCAGTTGAGCAATTTTTGCTTGACGTGGAGTTTGTGGAGTTTGATCTGGTCCTTGTTGTGGTTGTTGTGGGGCAGGTCTATAATCAACTTTTACGTTACCGGGTCTTGCTTCACCTTTTGGTAAAGCTTGTCTTGGTCTTGCACTAACCTGTTGTTCTGCTGATTTTGCTGTAGCGGCAGTTTTATCAGTTCTTCCAGTCAAAACCATACCAGCAGTTCCTGGTGCATTAGATCCACCAAATTTTTGTGCTCCAGTAGTTGATACTTGTGATACATGACGAGTTAAATTTGGATGTTCATCATGGAGACCGTCAAGAATGTCTTGTGCGGCAACTTTTAATGATTGTTTTTCATCACGTCCAGCACCTTTCATGTCTGTATTTGCATTAGCAACTCTTTCAATTCTATTCATAATATCTTGACGAATTCTATTTCTTTCTTCTTTTGATTTATCACCATGAAATCTTTGAACGAAAGATTTTGATGCTGCCTTGTAAGTTGCTAAAAGTTCTCCCGCTTCTGCAGAAGCAAGTTGAGCACCACCACCTTTTTTCATACTAATTCCCCTTCTCTCTTTGGGGTTATCTGGATTATAAATTTCCAAGTCTCCTTTTGGAGTTACATTTTTACCACCAGCACCTTTCCAAGTTCTTGAAAGTTTTGCATTTGGATCTGATCCACCAGTAACTCTTGCGGGATGCATTTTCTCAACAGCACCTCTTAATTTTTTCTGAGATGCTAATTTGTGAACTCCGTATATTGCATCATCCAGTTCTCTATTATAATCATCCTCATCACTTGCACGTTTTCCATGTTTTGCTGAAAAACCTTTATTAGATTTATCAAAGTGCAGGGGGTGTTCTGGATCAGTTTTTGAGTACTGAACCTCTGTATTCATTATCTCTAACGCCCTATCATAATTTTTATCTAAAAGAGCATCTCTTACTTCTTTCCCATGTTCTGGATGGGAGATAAAATAATTCCACAGTTTTCTGTGTGCGTGCTCTTCGCTATATTTTTCGCAAATAATTTTAAATTCTATAAACGTCTTCATCTCTATAGACAGTTTATTTGTATTTAGTTAAATCCTGCCTGGAACTTATTCCAATCAATTGCATTCTTGATTTGAAAAGTTCTATTCGAAATCGTCTTAATGATCTCCTCAAGAAACTTCAGCATCACATCATAATACCTGATCTTGAGGTCAATAGCATTTAACTTCTCATCAGCGTCCATATGCCTCTGTATGGCGTCTTTCTCCCTAACTTTATACGGGAAAGGTTCTTCCTCATAAACCTCTGGATCTGCCTTTCCAGTGTAGTAGTTGTATCTTTCTAACTTGATTCGATTATAACTATCTCTTGCTTTTTCACGCAACAGAGTAATCGTATTATACATCGTATAATACTTTGCGTGGAGTTGTGGAGTTTTTAATGACTCATCATGTAGATTATCAGGATCAATGACAGAATCTCTCTGCCACATCTCCTGAATTTGATCAAGATTCATAACTTAGTTCGTCCGTCCGATCCTACGATATTGTAGATAGTATACTTGAAAGATGCCTGTGCTGTAAAGTATTGGATGTCCTGATTCTGGGTATCAAAATCCAAGGACGTTAAGGAGTATGGGAAAAGATCTTTAAACTTTATAATTGCACTTGTTCTGTAGTTACTGTTGAGAATTGATAAACTACCATCACTAAACTGTTCGGACATATCTCTTTGTCCGTCTGCATCTGTAACCAGATCTTTGAAGTTCCCAGTTGTTTCTGGATAACCAAGACCAGTCAACCAGTTGTGAATTGCCATATAATTTTCAAGGTTCTCATCAACCAAGAATTTTACGGTCAAATCACCATATGCAAGTTTTTCTCCAGGTACATCAAGGTTCTTTAAGTAGTAAGGTTCAATTACTGTTTCCAGTGTGATCTCTGGTATCGTAGCACTGGTACAGAAAAATGATGCCTTAGGAGTCTTTGAAAGACTAAACTTAAATCCTGTTGGAGATAAAAAATTTCTATTTTGTATCTGATTATCAAATGCAGATGCCATTATTACCCAACAATAATGTTATACCATTGCTCACTCATTCCACCGATGATTTTATCTGCGGATTCTTTGTCGTCGGCATATCCTTCAGAGATCAGATGCTCAACAACTTTTTCATAATGCCTAAACGCTTCTTGCGTCTCTCTAGGTGTTGGTTTCATCTCTAATACTTTTATTTCTATTTAGATAAAAAAAGAGGGGCATTCGCCCCTCTTGATTAACTCTTGTGAGTATGGATCACATGAGGTTTTGAACTTTAACGCGCTGGTAGTAGCGGTTGCTGTTAGCGGTAAGACCAGGTGAGGTGATCGCGGTTGTACCCTGTGAGAATGGGTTAGCAACGATACCATAACGGGTCTTAAAGCCAATCTTGGGCTGGAAGTTGTCCTGACCAACGGCACGAACCATCTGAAGAGGAACGTATGGGCAGTAGAACAGACCAGCGTCATAAGGAGAAGAACCCTTATAACCAACAACGTAGTATTGATCAGCAGCAGAGTTTGCCGAATATGGGTCGATGTAAACTCTGTACTTACCGTTCAGAACACCTGCGAAGGTGTTACCGGTGTCGTCAACGTTGAGGTTAGCGTTCAGAGCAGGGGTGTAATCGAGTACGCCTGCCATGGTCAGAGCGGAGGCAACGTCTGCAGAGCAGAGGATCATGTTGCCCTTTCCTCTACGAGTTCTTTGTGCAATGCGGTTGGCATCGCGCTCGATTTGGAAGATCAGACCCTTGAACTTCTCAACGCTCCAACGTCCGTTGGAATCAACGTCGAGGTCGAAAGCACCAGCGGTAGCGGTGTTAACTTGTGCACCAGACTCAGCAACCTTGTAGATGGTTCTGATGACTTCACGGTTGATCTCAGCCAGGATCTCAGTTGAGAGAATGTTGGCGAGTTCCGCTTCAGCGTTCAGACCATGGATTGCCTTGAGGTCTTGTGCCAGTTCCAGTGAGTACTCAGCTTTCAGAGCACGTGACTTCGCTGTAACGGTGACTTTCTCGATCGAGAATGCCATTTCGTTGAAAGCATTGGAGGTTCCATCTCCGAGTGCTTCAGCGTCGTCGGTTCTCATACCCTGACCAACAGGATATGTGGTTGCTGTTTGTGAACCTTGTGGGTTCAGTGCAGCAGGGTTAGTTGCGTTGGAGAGTCCAGTGCCACCAGTAGTACCGAAACCAACCGAACCGCCAGTGAAACCATCGGTGAGGTTACCACTGTTGTTCTGGGAGGAGAAGGAGGTGTCGGGCTCGTTGAAGAATGCCTCAGCGCCATTCTGATTAGCATAGCGTGAGCGCATTGCGAAGATCAGTCCAGTAGGACCGTTCATTGGTTGAACGCCAGCGAGGTCATAAGCGACCAGGTTAGGCATTGAGCGTCTGATCAGTGAGATCAGAACGGGATCGAAACCAGCAACAGGTGAAGAAGCACTTGCAGAGAAACCTGCATTAGCACCTGAGTTGGTGTTCATTGTTGGAGCAGCTTCGTACAGGAATTCCTTTTCCTCACGGAGTGCTTTTTCTTGGTTCTCCAGGAGAACGGCAGTTACCATTCTACGGTGTGAATCTTTGATTGGATCAAGACCCTCGTAGTTAAGGAGTGGTGCCCACTTCTCCTGCAGGTACTCTTGATTGTACATCTGCATTTGAATTTTACCTCTTTAAAAAAGTTAGTTTGAACTATAATCTAAAAATCACTTTTGGGAGACTCTTCTCAGAGTATTCATGTAGGATTCCATCAGTGGTGAAGCAGAAGACTGCTCAACAACTTCGGTTCCTTCAGAAATGGTCTCAGTATGGTCTCTTTGAGCGCCGTTTGCTGGGAAATAAGAATTTCTCAGGGTAACGAGCTTCTCACGATAGTCTGCTTCACTTCCAAACTCAACATTTTCGGCAAGAGAAGCGAGTTTGTCCTTCTGAGAAAGTGCGAGACCCTCAGCGACCTCTGCAAAAATAACATCTGCAGTGGACTCAGCTAATCTACGATTAAGAGCAACGTTTCTTTCGATTTGCTCGTTGAGTTTTGACTCCATTTCATCTAGTTTATCTACCATGCTCTCAAGTACATCATATCTATCTTCAGGGATGGTTACATAATGATCTTCAAAAAGACCCTTCATTCCTTGGAGGAATGATTCGGTCATTTCGGTCTTAAGACCTGCTTCAACTGCAAGTGCATTTTCTTGCAGCCATTCGTCGGCAACATACTCAAGGTAGGAATCGACTCTTTCGGTCAATCCTTCTCTGATTGCCTGGACTTCTTCTACGAGTGCTTGCTCGTATGCTACTTGGAGTTCTTCTTTGATTTCTCCAACTTTTGCCTTGATAGCAGTTTCGAAGATGGTACGTGCTTTCTCTTGGAATTCCTCAGAGAGATCCTCACCCTCAAGCAGTGCTTGAACATCGTCTTCGATGCTATACTCAACAATCTCTTCAGCAGACTCTTCTTCGGTTACTTCTTCTTCAGAAACAACCTCATCAGTGGTCTCTTCTTCCTCTTCGCTGACAAGTTCCTGACCGTCTTCGATTTCATCTGAAACGGCTTCGGCAGATGCTGCCTTAGCATTGACGACATCCTTAACTTGCTTCAGAGTGGAAGCAGGATCTTTGAGTTTTGCTGAATCGTCATCTGGACGATAATTTTCGGGAGTAGGACCGCCGAGATCTTCAACTGGTACACCAGAAGAAGGCATTTTCTCAGCAGGTGCAGCCCCTTTGGTTACTACGTTTTCCATTTCTTGTAAATTGCTACCAACGGACATTTTTGATTAGATGTTTTAATCTATATTTATTTATAAATTAAAGATTTGACAGAAAATCATTGAAAAGATTGAGCTTATGCTCCTCAAGTCTTCTCTGATCAACTAAGGTATTTATTCTTCTTTTAGTTTGTTCTGCGAGTTTTTCACGAAGGATTCCACCTTCCCAAACCCACTCTTTTCCTTCCATGATTCCATTGACAAAAGCGTCAGGAGCGGAAGGATCGGCAACGATATCAGCAGCAGTTGCTAACTGGAAATCTTCACCGACAATTTTATGACCTTCATTGGTCATACGGAGTGAACCAACACCACGAGAGGAAACGCCGAGACAAACGCCTTCATCAAGAAGAGAAGATGCAATCTTACCCATGGGGGTAGAAAGAATCTGTGCCTTACCTTTGAAATTATTTCCCTCTTGAACGAGAGAAGTGATTTTGTGAGAGACACGATCAAGGTTGACGGTAGGACCATCGGGGTGACCGAGTTCTCCAAGAGCACGACCCTTAGCAACAAAATTTTCGCAGTAACGTCCTACTTCACGGGAAAGAGTGTCAATGGGATACATTCTCCCATTGCGGTTCTTGATTTCACCCTGAAGAAATACACCTTCGATGTACAACTTCTTATTGGCACCTTTGCCTTCGGTGATAATCTTTACGTTTGTTACTTCTTCTGTGATAAGTTTCATTTGTTTATGCGGTAAATCCTACTTTTGCACCAACAACACCATCTGCATTTGCAAATACTGTGTATGCTGCATTCTTTTCTAAGTATTCTGTAGTGGAACCCAACATAGTAAATGTTCCAACTCCAGTTCCGCCAGCAGTTTCTTGAACTGTAATTACTCTGGCATTTGCAGTTGTGTTTACCAATCTAACTACTGTAGCTTCAGAAAAACTGACGCCAACACCAGCAGTTGTTGGTACATTTACCTCATTTCCCTTAATTAAGGTTCTTGCCATTATTCTTGATCCTCTTGTGATTCTTGATCCTCCATGTTAAAGAGGGATGCGGAGACTATAGGTCTACCAGCTTCAACTCTTTCTGCTGCTTTTGCATAAAGATGACTTTTGATAGCATCCGATACATCAGAAGCAGAAGAATCCGTCGCAATCAAATCGATAATATTTTCCATGAAAATAATGTGGTATATCTTTTATTTATATCTCAGCCTTTTTGGTGTCCTTTTGTAGTTGAGCGTCTGTTGCTGCTGCTTGTGCTTCTAAGTCAGGTTCTGCTGGAATTTCTCCCATACCCATTACATCCTGTCCCATGCCATCCATACCACCACCCATTTCTTCAGGTGGTGCCTCTTGTGGTAACGGTTCTCCAGTTATTGGATCTTGACCGTTTGGATCTGGAATAATTCCCTTTTCAATCTCATCATCAATTTGTGAATCAATTTCAAGAATTTCAGAATCAGTCTGACGCAGAACTCTCTTGCGTACATATTCTGTTGAATAGAACTTACCGATATAAGGTTCGATTGTTGCCAAAAGACCTAAACGGTTTTGTGTAAGTTCTGCTTCTTTGAGTTCTGCAAATTGATTATCATACAAGAAGTCATATTGGATATGATCCTTCATCGTTTCCCAATCTTCAGGACTTACGATGTTCTTGAGAATCAATTGCGTTCTCAACATGTCATTGAACATCTGAGCAAAACGCTTTCTCAAACGACCAACAAACTTAGCAAACTTAAGTTCGTCTCTCAGAATCTCAGAAGAACGACCAAGATTGAAACCACCATCAGCAGCAATTCTTGACTCGGGAACTCCAAGTGCTCTGTAGAGTTTCTTTTGGAAATATTCAATATCAGCAAGTTCGCCTAAGTTTTGTCCACCAGGAAGTGTGGTGATCTCAGTTCCCCTACCACCTTCACGGCGAGGTAACCAAAAATCTTCCATCATTGACATGAACTTACGATCATCACGAACTTCGCCCGTGTTTGCATCATATGCCAATTTATTTCTATAGCGAGACATAACCTCTTTGAGGTATTGCTCTGCCTTTACTTTTGGAAGATTGCCAACGTCAATATAGAAAATTCTTCTTTCTGGTGCTCTTGACAAACGATAGATGACCAAGGAATCTTCAATCATTCTCAGTTGATTGAGTGCCTTGATCGCCTTGTGCATGTAAGATAGAACAGTGCCTTTATTTCTATCTACAAGACCTGAACTGCAATAAGTAACAGAATCTTTTGCAATCTTTACGCCTTCGGACTTTTTACCACCAGCACCAGAGAACATTCCACTTGGATAGTTTGGTTTTGGTGTGTATAAGAAATACTCCTCTATTTCTGGTTCGATTATTTTTTCGTTACCACCACCAGTTGGACCAAGACCACCAGTTCTGATTGCTAAACCTCTTGCATCAGTTTTCTTTTCTTGACGAATATATCTCATCCTCATTGGATCAATATATCTCAGATCCTGAATACCTGCCTGAGGATTTTTTACATCGATAACTTTGAGGTAAAATACTCTTCCGTCAACATACCAGTTTCTAAAAATTTCATGGCACTTTCTATCGAAGTCCATGATTTCTTTGAGATATTTAAATTCTTCTCTAATTGTTTTTTTCAGTTTGTCGCTAGCGTTGAGATTTGATAATTCGATCTCTACTGGAGAATCATACAAATCGCTAACAATTGCTTCATTTACAACATCTTCAATCGCACCATCACATTCTGGGTGAAGTGCCATTTCACGATATCTTTTAATTAAATCATGTTCTGTGCGATAAACACCTTCGATGTCAAGATAATGACCATAAAAACCACTTGCAATATAATTATCAACCCCGTCCTCATTGGTTTGAGGAACGGGGGAAATAACTGAAGGTGGCTTTCTTTGGCTATCGTCAATTGAAAAACCAAAAAGTCTTGCCATAGTATAAACTTGTTTTATTCGTTATGAACTATTTAGTTAATGTCTTCACCGCCTGCATTTGCAGCATTACCTCTTACTGCTTCCCACCACTGAACTTGAAGTTCAACAGTGAACTCTTGAATACCTTGTGCATCATATGAAAGTTCAATAGGTGCTACCTGAGTTGGGAAAACATCATAGAAGTGATACTTTCTGAGAGTTTCTCCACTACGATCAAGTTGATAAACATAAGCATCAGCTTGATAGAGTGCTGGGTCAGTAATACCTGTGTTATCCGAAACTTTGTTAATCGTGTTCATCCACTTTTCAAAAGCGGAACGAATTGCAAAGTCGGTGTCGTTGATAACTGTGATTGTCCAGGTATCAAAGGTTCTGTCTCCAGCAATCTTGAGAGTTCTTCCTCTGAAAGGAACTTCAATTGGAGCGACGTTTGATGCGGGCAGGTTTGCTGCCTTTACCAAAAATCTTGCCTTTTGAAGAATGTCATTCAGACCTTCAACACTAACTGCACCAGGGAATGAAAGCTCGACTTCGAACAGGTTAGAGCGAGCACCACCACCAGCAAGCTTGCTCTTGAAGTCAGTAATCTTTCTTAGTGGGGGTGGATTAAGTTGGTTTCTAGTTGCCATTGTTTGTTACCTCTAAGTTTGATTAATAATTAAACGTTACCAATTACTTCTTCAAAAGAAACACCAGTTCTGGTGGCAACGAAGGTCAGACCAATAAAATTGATCGATCTCGCTGGTTTGATAAAGATGTCGGCAATGAACTCATTGTTATCAATCACTGCGGCAGTGTTGTTGGTTTCATCACAAATTACAACATAATCAAAAATACCTCTCTTGGATTGAACATCGCGGAGGAATGGTTCGACGATATTTACAAAGTTGGTTCTTGTGATCTCATCGTTGAACTCAAACAGTTGATCCTTAGCAGCAGCAGAAATTGCATCTTCAAGGTAGATGAACAGGCGACGAACGTTAATTCTGTCGAATGCTGATGCCTTAGCAAATCCAGTCTTATCACCGAAGAGGATGATTCCATCTCCAGGCGAGAAGATAACAGGGTTGATTCTGCTGGAATACAACTTATCTCTTTGAACCTTGCTTGGGTTGTATGCAAGTTTGACTGCATTGAGGATAGTTCCTCTTGCAGTTCCAGCAGGTGAGAACCATGGGAACTGGTTAATGTCATTTCTTGCACATGTTCCAGCAATGTCACCGTTCAGTGGAACATAACGGAAGGTGTCACTGAATCTATCATACATGTACTTATAACCGCTATCAAACACCGCATAGGTTGATGAGGTTATAGGTGCGTAGAACGAAAGGACGTTATCGGTGATTTGAGAATCATCGTAGACGGTTACCGTTCCAACAGTTCCATCGGAGAGGAAAGATCCTCTATTTGGTGAAATGAATGCAACAGCATCCTTTCTCAGTTCGGCAACAGAGATCAGTTTGTTTGCAAGTGCCTGTGCTTGTGACTGAGTATAATTTCCCGATCCCATCAGGAGGAAATCAACCTCATATTGCTCACTGTTTTCAAACAGAGCGTATCCACTAGAGATTTTACCGAGTGTTGAACTCAGTGCTCCAGAAGATGTGAGATCGGTTCCGTCATCATAGTTCTTACCTCCACCTAAATTGTAGGTGTTTGATCCAGAAGCACCAAAGATAATTCCTTCAGCATTCTGATCCCATCCTTGATCCGACTGGAGTGTGAAGCTTGCACTGAAACCAGTTGTAGTGATTCCTGCAGGTTGTGATCCTCCAAATACATAATCGGATGTATTGAAAAGATACTTTCTCCAGTATGCGGTGCTTCCGAGTGAGAACTCAGCATCCTTCGCCTTAGACAGACTTACGTGCTTCTCTAAGATCGTTCCAGCATTTCCTGTTACTTCACCTTTTCCATCAATAACAAGAACGTGGATTTCGTCAAATCTAGAATTTCTATCAGCAGCATACTGTGAAGTTCCTGGTCTATCAACAATAGTATTCCAGGAGATCGTCGAACCAACACTAGTGAGTGTTAAAGTCTGCTGATCGAACCAGTCTTGACGTGAAGTGAATGTGGTTGAACCAAGGGCAGTTGTGCTTCCGTCGAGTGGGTGGAAGAACAGTGAACCTGAAGCGTCAAATCTGTAAATACCTGAGGATTGGTAATCTACCGATGTTTCTGTTCCAGCAGATGAAACGTGCGAAAGAACTTTGACAGAAACATTGCCACTGCTCAGTTCTTCTGTTACAACACCTTTCAGGTAACCGTCCAGAGTGCTGGTTGAACCAGAACCTGGAAGTGTTGCTGAGAAGGACTGGGTAACACCCATGCCTGCTCTTACTGAGGTGATACCAGATGCTGTTGACGTTGAGATACCACCGAGGATTTGGTCTGCCAATCCATCGATCGTGGCAACTCTAATTCCATTTGCCCAAGAACCTGGGTTTCTTGCTGCAAAAGTTACATCGGTAATTGTGTTATTATCGTATCCCAGTTGCTCATAATGCTCTTCACTCTTAACCTTAATGCTGCTTGCCGCACCAACGAAAGCGTTGGTTAACTGGTCGTCATCTGCTCTTACAACTTGCAGATTTCCGCCGTATGCAAGGTATGATGAAGCAACGAGCCAATGCTCATAGTGCTTATCTGTTTCATATGGTTCACCAAAGGTCTTCAGGAGGTCTGACTCACTTTCGACTAAAACTGGTGAATCAACGGGACCCTGAACGAAAGGTGCTACTATTGCACCAACAGCAGCTGACGTTGCATCAACTCTGCCGACAGTTAGATCAACTTCTCTAACTACAATTCCAGGAGATGCTAAATTGAGTGGCATCTTTCTGTTCTCCTATTCCAGAATATTTCTGAAATTATTTAGGAAAAGGGGCATTTTCAATGGGAAAACAATGCATGAACAGAATTACCAGTCAGGATATTCCCACTTATCAAGAACCCTAGAAATCATCCTACTAGCAACAACTCTTTTTATCGTACATTCTTTACACTCATAAGAATATGATGATGGGAGAGTAACTCTTCTTTTTCTTATTAGATAATAGTCTTCTAATAAATTTTTGACAACCCCACAAGTTCTACATCTCCTATCAGAAAATAGTAAATGTTCTAAATCTATATTGTCATCTAAATCCATTATCGATAATCCCACATGTAAGAACGATCACCATATTCATCAAGATGCCAGCGGTCTCCATCTTGATCGACAAAACTAGACTCATCTAAACCATCAAGAATGAAACCAAATGGTGCCATATCTTGTTCGATTTGATTTTTCTGCTCTTCATAGATTCTTTTGCGGACATCATTATCCGTCATTTCTTTAAAGTAATCTTGAGCAACTAACCAAGAGAATATAACAAGACACATTGCCAAGTCATCATTACAACCCTCTTCTGCTTCAAATGAATTGTGCCTTTGGGCGAATGTTGTAAGTTCCGATATAATCTCATAATCTACAGTCAGTAACTTATCATCCTCCATCAAAGTTTTTAAGTTTGAACATCCCAACTTTTTCACTGCTTGAGTCATCCTAACTCCAAGTTGGGATTTCTTACCACTAAAACCAGTTCCTACGATTTGACCTGCACGTCCTCTCATTGCACACATGAGAACGTTATCATATTCCAAGTCAAAGTGAAGTATGTTTGCAACTTGATCCCCAATATCATTAACTTCTACAAGTAACCAAGCACCATTATATCCTTTTGCAACTTCATAGATTACGCTTGGAAACAACATGGGTTTGATTTCATTGTTTCTATATTTTGCCACCACCTTGTATGGAAACTCGGTGATGTCAAACACAATGAATGCAGAATAGTCATTACCCATACCACGGGCAACGTCAACTGTCATCAAATAGTTGTGCTCTTCTTTCGGGTGCTCATAAATGTCAAGTCCTGCATTTCTTTGTATCGGGCTTTCGTATACAAGATTTCTAAGTTTTGCTGGATTGATAAGGGTATTAACAGATCCTAAGAACTCACACTCAAACTCAACTTTGAATTGTGCTTCCGAAGTGTTTGCAATAGTCTGTTCTTTCCAGGCATCATCTCTACCTGGAACTTCTGACCAGTGAACGTCTGTAGGTACATATTCATTTTTATTTCTTTCCGCATCATGCCACATGCGGTAGAAATGATTCATACCGCGAGGTGTGGAGACGATAATTACTTTTGTGCTCTGTCCAGAAGAAATAGTAGGATAAACAGAGGCAAAGAAGTCATCAGCAATGTGATTCGGGATGAACGCGAACTCGTCAAGAAAGATGACATTATAGGATCCGCCTCGGACAGCAGATGACGAAGTAGAGTTAGACGAAATTTTGGAGCCATTTTCTAATTCTAGACTACCTTTGTTCCATGATATAATACCTTGCTGCATCCACTTTGGCAAGTTTTCGTAGGCAAGTTGTAACCTACCAAGAAGATCTCTTGCCGTTGACGCCTTGTTGGCAAGAATAGCAATATTTACGTTGTCATTGAATACTGCATAGTGTAAGAGATAGGACACGCAAGTTGTTGACTTACCTGTCTGTCTGGGCATCTTACAGATATTAAATCTGTTCTTGTGGAAGTTTTCAATAAGTTTCTCTTGAAAGGGGTACATATCAAATGGAACAAGTCCATGATCAAGAGAGACGATTTTTATATAATTTTTTGCAAAATATACCGGATCTTCTTTACACTTGAGGAACTCAATGATTTGATCCTCAGTGAATTCTATTTGTGTATTTGCTCTTTTTAGATTAGGATTACCAAGATAAACTTCACTCATAAAAAATTACCTATCTAGTTTCTCGCCATTGAATAGTATTAAACACATCCGTTGTTGTATTAGTATCTAGGTTGGTCACAATAACAGCAAAAATATTACTATCGTTAGAATCAATATTCTGTGCAATATAAGATCTTCTTGCAGCAGTTGGATTGAATGCAACGGTAGCAGATGCTTGCTGACCTGATGGGTTATTAGCAGCAATCAAAGATGCCTGTCTCAAATCTCCATCAGTTGTTGTGAAGTTGGTTCCTACAGTAACATTATACTCAACTGCTGAATCAGAATCAGCATCCACCCAACTTCCACCAGTAATATTGTTATTACTTGGTAGTCTCCAAATCTCAATTCTACAGTTTGCGGCATCACTCAAACATTCAATATCCGTTACTCTTACAGTTGTTCTATTAGGAATTCCCTTAAATGTGTTCTTACAACGAATTGCCATAACACACTGTCTCGCAGTCGCACCACCAGAAGAAGAGAATGATATTGGACCATTGAAGGCACCAAACTCAACACCAGTCTCAACATATCCACCTTCACTCATTACAGTGGCACAAATTTGTTCCATTGATGTAATGCCAACAGCAGTTCCAGTATTTGCAACTTCACAACGAATCGGGAGTGAAGGTAAACTCCAATATGCGTGTTCTAACTTATTTGCATGTTGAAACTCGTGGAAGTAAAAATTAACTCCATCTAAAACTATTCCACATCTAAGTCTTCCAACTCCCAACCACTGAAAGTCTGTAATAAACAATTGAGTTTTTGTCCAATCAGCAGTTACACCAGATTGTCCAGTTCCATCTAAAGGATCTAAACTCCAGTCAGATTGATTGACAACTGTATCACTGGTAATTCCCGTATTATATGATCTTCTTACAACAGAAACAGTTCCGTCTCCTGCTTGCTGCAAAAATACTCCATTCCTATCATCAAAATATCCAACCTTTTTAGTTGTGTTTGCTCTATAATCAATAAAGTTGAAACTTGCCATAGCAAATTGAGATTTGCCCGGCATATAGTGGTGATACATTCTTGACTGATGTATTACCTGTGAGGTTGAACCAACACCAACTATAAGACCAATAGATGCTGTGTTTGCATTTACAACTGTTGTTGAACCAGCGCCAATTTTTTTCGTTAATAATTCAACTTCTTCACCATAAATGTGAGAATAATCTGCAAGAGTGTGTGGCTCAGATACGCGCATTCTACCAAACGCATCAAATCCTCCACCACCTACTCCAGTAGATACCCCACAGTTACCAATGTTGCCGTATCTATCGGCACACATAATAACTTCATGTAGTGTTCTTTCTTGATTTAAATAATCTTGTGTATTCTTATTCCACTGAGCCATAATTAATCAGTCCAAGTTAATCTTTCTGGTTGATATCTTTTTACCCCTGTTATTCTAAGAGTACTATTTGATGATACATTCGCTGGATAAATGTTATGAACAACTGCTCCAGGATATTCTCCTTGTATTTGTTCCCCAAGGTGTTCTCTAGTTGGTAAATCTTTACAATTTATGTCCATACGATAAAGACTACCTTGCCACATTACGTCTGCAACATAACTTTCACCAAAGTTTTGTGAGTTTGGTTGTGATCCACTCACATTTAAAGTTCCATTGAAATCACCATTGATAGTAATACTCTCGGATAAAAATTTTTTAAAATCTTTCATTAGTTGCACCTCCAACGACGCAGTGCTTTGTTAATTCTTGAATCTGGATCTCTTGCTGTTTTTGATGATGTTAGTTTTGATTTCATTCCTTTCATACGACGACAGAAGTTAGCACGACGTTCTGCTCTCTTCCCCTTTGGTTTCTTTTCAGTTACTGCAGTTTGAAGTTTTGATCCAGGATTCTCACGACGATAAGCATCAACTGCTTTTTGACTTAAACCATCAGTTTTATCTTGACGATTGACTTTCTGCCAATCCTCATCAAGTTCTTCTCTCCAGTTTGAATATTCTTCCTCCTTAACACATC
>Ga0222715_10001065_pt1 | contig 26944 bp, 37 predicted proteins | sample C33_9DmetaG_FD_165056 | JGI IMG/M metagenome (GOLD analysis project Ga0222715, IMG submission 165056) | Estuarine water microbial communities from San Francisco Bay, California, United States - C33_9D | ecosystem: Environmental > Aquatic > Marine > Unclassified | place: USA: California...
GGAAAAGTATTATCGGAAATTACTCAATTTTGTCAGCAAACAAATACACATTTATTTTTAGTGGCGCACCCTAGAAAAATAGAAAGCGAAAACGGAAACTATAAAAAACCAACTTTGTATGATATAAGTGGCTCTGCTGACTTTTTTAATAAGGCTTATAACGGTTTAATAGTTTATAGATGTATTGGACAACGTACTAAATTTGATTCTGATATTGTTAAAATGTATGTTGAAAAAGTAAAACGAAAAGAAAACGGACAACTAGGCGATTTTGATATTGCTCCTGATTTTAAAAACGGCGGTGTTTATAGGGATGTAGATTTAAATGCAAAAAGGTTTGAAGTTGTAACTGATGATAATGTACCATTTTAAAAATAAAATAATATGAAATACATAGAAAGAAAAAATAAAATTATAAATGATAAATATACTAAATATGTGTATGAAGCGTTTGACATACAAAACAAAGAAGAAACAATTGTAAAAATACCAATAAACTTTAGTGAATGTAAAACATTTGATTGGAATATTGGTGTAATTTATGGAGGTTCTGGTACTGGTAAAACAACATTATTAAAAGAATTTGGAGATTTAACTTTAGATGAATTTGATGATAAAAAGCCTTTAATTAGTAATTTTGATTGGTTAGATCCAAAAGAAGCAACATTTTTATTGTCATCTATGGGATTAGCATCAGTTCCAACTTGGCTTAGACCATTTAGTTTATTAAGTAATGGAGAACAATATAGAGCATCACTTGCCTATAAAGTTGGTAAAGCAAAAGAAAATGATGTTATATTAATTGATGAGTTTACAAGTGTAGTTGATAGAGATGTTGCAAAAGCAATGAGTAATGCTTTACAAAAATACATAAGGAGAAATAATAAAAAAATAATTCTTGCATCTTGTCATTTTGATATAATGGAATGGTTGTTGCCAGATTGGACTTATTCACCGTTAAAAGGGCGTCTCGAGAGAGCGTCAAGTCGAAGGCAAAGACCAAAAATTAAATTACAGATATTTCGATGTAGATATGAAACTTGGAATATATTTAAACAATATCACTATTTAACTGAAGATTTATCTAAAAGTTCAAAATGTTTTTTAACTACTTGGAATAATAAGCCTGTAGCTTTTAATGCTGTTTTACCTTTACCAAGTGGTACATTAAAAAATGCTTTTAGAATGAGTAGAACAGTTGTATTGCCTGATTATCAAGGATTAGGGTTAGGTGGATTTGTTAGTGATTATGTTGCTAAATTATACGTAAAAGATGGTAAAAGATTTTATGCTAAAACATCAAATCCTGCATTATGGAATAAAAGAGAAAATTCAAATAATTGGAGAGTTTGCGATGTGCAAAACAACTTAGATAAAATTAGAAAAGAAAACGAAAAAGGAGGACAACAAAGAAAAGTTAGTGTAACAAAATCATTTGAATTTATAGGAAATGTTGATTGTGTAAAAGAAGATCAATTAAACATATTAAAATTTAATGCCAACGCTTACAAAGAAGTTTCACAAAATCAAATAAGTTTATTTTAAATATGAAAATAGGAGAAAAATTTACTTTTTATAGTAATGGTAAACATAGAAAAGCTATATTTTTAGAACAAAAAAAAAATAAAATAAAAGCTATTATTTGTGATGAAAAAATGCAAGGTATTAAAGTGGAAATATTTGAGACACAAATAATTGATGATAATCAAATTAGTATGTTTTAAGACAATAAATAATGCCTAAAAATAAAAAAATAAACATATCGCAAACAGACGAACACAGAAAGGCAATGCAATGGTGCATAAAAAACAATATTAAAGTTGGCGTTCTACCTACAAAAAAAGGTTTAAAAGTTGAAATTAACGAAAATGGAGACAAAAAAGTATCGCCAAAAATATACACACAAGAGGAAGCACAAAAAAAAGTAATAGAATTATATTTGTATATTTACAAAAAATACTGGCAAGTATGAACATAAACTTTAACACAACTATTTTTGCTTTATTCGGCATCTGCTTTGGCGCTAATTATTGGAACTCTAAAATGGATGACGATTTTGGCGAAACAGATTTAACCGGAGAAACAGAACATTGTTTGCAATTCTTTATTGCGGTAGTTGGAATTTCTTTTGTTTGGTTTACACAAGATAAATAATTACTCTTTTGAAAAAAAAAGTAAACATTGCATCTGTAAAAGAAAATCCGGACAATCCAAGATTTATAAAAGATTCTAAATTTAAAAAATTATTCAAGTCAATTAAGGCGTTTCCTGAGATGTTAGAGAAAAGGCCAATAGTAGTTGATGAGAATATGGTTGTTCTTGGCGGAAATATGCGTTTAAAGGCTTGTAAGTCTGCCGGGTTGTTTGAGGTTTGGATTGATATTGCACAAGGTTGGACAGAAGAACAGAAGCAAGAGTTTATTGTTAAAGACAATGTAGGCTTTGGAGAGTGGGATTGGGATATACTAGCCAATGAATGGGATGTTCAAAAATTAGTAGAATGGGGGGTTGATCTACCCGTTTATGATGTTCCTATTGATGACGACCAAGACGACAAAAACGATACAGATAAAGAGGTTTGCGAATTGTGCGGAAAATAAATTTGCACAACTAAAAGAAAAATTATAATTTAGCAGAGGATTTAAACTGCCAAGTAAAAAATCCTTTTTCATAAAATTTAAGTTTGTACCTCTCAGAAATGGGAGGTTTTTTTATTTTTTTAAAAATTTTTTTGTTTTTTCTTGTGTAATTGAAAAAATTCTTTTACTTTTGAAGTGTAAACAAATAGAAATTATGAAAATTATTAAGAATTATTTTTGGAATCACGAATATAGACACGAAATGAGAACATTGAAGCCATCTAGAAAAATGGATGTATATAATGTATTTTTGAAATTTAATTTAGATCCTAGTGAATCATCTGATTTACATTATCAATTAATTTGTGAAGTTGTTGGAGATTATACAATACAAGGAGAAGATATTAATCAAAAACAAATAAGATTACAAAATTCTTACATATAAAATTATAAACCATTAAATAAAAAAAATACAAGTTAAACATCAGACGTGATGGAATAGTGAATAAGTGAGAAAAACTCAAATAAGCTATTTAATTAACCTCTTAGAAATAGGGGGTTTTTTTATGTATTTATATTTTTTTAACTTTGCGATATGGCAACAAAAACCGACATATTAAAAAGGAATCTTTTAGAAGCGCTAGAAAAATCGCTCGGAGTAGTTACAACGGCTTGTAAAATAGTTGATTGTAATAGGAGTACATTCTACAAGTATTACAATAATGACCAAGACTTTAAAGCGTCTGTTGATGAACTTCAAAACCTAACTTTAGACTTTGCTGAATCACAATTACACCAACAAATAAAAGACGGAAACACAACTGCAACAATATTCTATTTAAAGACCAAAGGCAAAAAGCGTGGTTATGTAGAGCGTAAAGAGGTAGAGATGACCGCAGAGGTTAGTACGAGCAAACTATCAAACGAAGCAAAAAAGAAAATAGACGACATTCTAAACGATGAGTATTAACGAAATAATTAAACAAAAATGTGAAGATTCGCTTTTGTTTTTTACTCGTTATATTTTCAAAGAAAACACCGGAAATAAATTCGAGGCAGCAGAGTTTCATAGAACATTAGCCAACACATTACACAAAGTACATAACGGCGAAATTAAGCGCCTTATAATTAATATACCTCCACGATACGGAAAAACTGAAATAGCCGTTAAAATGTTTATCGCTTGGACACTTGCTAAAAATCCAATGGCGAAGTTTATTCATTTATCTTATTCCGATTCGTTGGCGCTTGACAATAGTTCAATGACAAAAGAATATATTAATTCAGATGCCTATCAACGCATTTGGGATTTACAACTTAAAAAGGATTCACAATCTCAAAAGAAATGGTACACAACGCAAGGGGGTGGAGTTTATGCAACATCTTCAGGGGGTGCAATTACCGGGTTTGGTGCGGGTACTGGTGGAGCAATTATAATTGATGATCCATTAAAACCTGATGACGCATTATCAGATGTTAGGCGGTCGTTTATAAACAATCGATACAATACAACTATTCGTTCAAGGGTTAATGATAGAGATGTTCCTATTATCGTAATTATGCAGAGGCTACACGAGGAAGATTTGAGCGGTTATTTATTAGACGGCGGAAGTGGAGAGCAATGGCATCACTTAAAGTTAGCAGCATTGGATGACAATAACAATGCGTTATGGCCTGAGAAACATTCTTTTGAGGAACTTGAAGCAATACGCCAAGCGGATAGATACACTTTTAGTGGTCAGTATTTACAAATCCCTTCGCCTCCAGAGGGTGGAGAGTGGAGAAAAGATTGGTTTAATATTATACACAGAGCCGAGTTACCGAGCGATATATCTTTTGAAATGTATATTGATGGCGCTTATACCAAAGACACAAGAAACGATCCGACCGGAATACAAATAAGCGGTAAAAGTGGCGACAATCTTTACATATTTAAAAGCATTGATAAGTATTTAGAGATGCCTGAACTAAAAAACTTTGTTACCTCTTTTGTGCAATCGTGTGGCGTTCCAATATCTCAAATATTAGTCGAGCCTAAAGCATCCGGAAAATCACTTGTGCAGCTATTAAGGCGTGAAACTAGATATAATGTATCAGAAATAAAAACTAACTTTGTTAGATACTCTAAGATAGAACGTGCGAGAGCATCCTCGCCATTTATTGAAGGAGGTAGAGTTTTTATAGTTAAAGATAATTGGAATGATGCGTTTTTACAACAAGTTAGCACGTTTCCAAATGCTAAACACGATGAACACATTGACGTAACTTCCTATGCTATCGAAAGGAATTTAATTAACAACTTTTTTGTAGTTTAAAAACAATTTTAAATTTTGTATTTTTACGAAAATTTTATATTACTTTAAAATATGGCATCTTTCTTTGACCGATTCAATTTTTCAAAAAAAAATCAAAACACAAACGAGCAATATAACAGAGCCATTTATAATTGGCTAGGTAATTCTGTTCTTTGGAACAATGAGAATGATGATTCTTATATTACGGAAGGTTATCAAAAAAATGCAACAATATATTCTTTGATAAATTTAATCACAAAGGCGGCAACAACAATTCCGTTTCAAGTTTATGAAAAGACAAACGAAAACGATTACAAAAGATATAAGGCTTTAACTTCTGGAATGATGGATGCAGCGTCTATACAAAAGGCGTCTTTATTGCAAAAAAACGCATTGGTTGAATTACAAGATACTGAATTACATAAAATATTAGAGCGACCAAATCCGGCACAATCTTACAACGCTTGGCTAACTGAATTGATTGCTTTCGGTAAATTAACCGGTAACAGATACATTTACGGAATTGGCCCTGATACTGGAGCAAACGTTGGTAAATTTACTGAGTTGTATGTTATGCCGTCGCAAGTGATGGAGATTATATCTAATGGTATAATGGAGCCGGTATCTAAATATAAATTAGAATACAACGGAACAAAATACATTGACGCATCTGAAATCTGCCACATTAAAGACTTCAATCCTTACTACGATGGTACTGGCTCACATATGTACGGACAATCGCCATTAAGAGCGGGTTTGCGTTCATTAACAACAAACAATGAAGCGGTACAAACGGGAGTAAAATATTTACAAAACCAAACTGCAAGAGGTTTATTAACTTCTGAGATGGGCGACATTAACGAGGTACAAGCGCAACAATTAAAAGATAAATTTAGACGTCAGCATCAAGGCTCAGACAATGCCGGAGATATTATTATTACTCCAAATAAAATGTCTTGGGTTAATTTTGGATTAAATGCGTCTGATGTTTCTTTAATAGCGCAGTACAACGCATCAATAAAAGATTTGTGTAATATTTACAATGTACCGGTACAATTACTAAACAATACTGATTCATCTTCTTACAACAATATGAAAGAGGCTAAAAAGGCATTGTATCAAAACGCAGTTATCCCGGAACTAATAAAAATTAAAGACGAATTAAATAGATGGTTAGCGCCTAAATATGGCGACAAACTTTGTATTGAGTTTGATTTTTCTGTAATACCGGAGATGCAAGAGGAAACTGAAAAGGTAGTAGACCAATTATCTAAAGCGTGGTGGATTACGCCAAATGAAAAGCGTTCTGCAATGAACTACGGAAAGGATGAAGAAAATACTCAATTAGACGATTACTTTATACCGGCTAATTTAATTCCAACAAATCCAAGTGATATTGATTTACCTATTGAGCCAATAGATTTAGACGTAAACAAGTTTTTAGGTCAAAAAAAAAACGAAATAATTAAGGCAGAAACCTATAATAATTATCCTCAATCTGCGACTAATAACGCTAAAAGGATGATTGAATGGCGTGATAAGTATGGGCGTGATGTTGTTACTGCGGGAACTGAAGTCGGTTGGCGTAGAGCATCGCAACTCGCAAACAGAGAAAATATTTCTTTAGATGTTGTTAAAAGAATGGCGCAATTTAATCGCCACAGAGAAAACGCAAAGATAGATCCTAGATATAAGGGAGAGCCCTGGAAGGACAACGGATATGTAGCTTGGAACTTATGGGGTGGAACTGCCGGAGTTGATTGGGCAATAAGGGAAGTAAACAAATTAAAAGACGACTAATTGAGGTTAGACAAAGACAAATGGCAAAAGGCTTTTGAAAAGGAATTGGACAAGGCCGAAAAAAGGCAATCCTCTAAAGTAAGGCGATACTATAAAAACCAATACTATAAAGGAGCAGAATCTTTTTTGTCTAGCGGTCAAACATCATTTCAACTTTTATTTAATACAAGTGAACTAATTAAAATTTATCGTGATTTATATTCTGATATTGGTTTGCAATTTGCGAAATGGTATGCAAGAAACTTCGATAAATACATAAAAAAGGGAGTTAATCCGAATCAATACGTTGATGAATGGCAAAATTCTTTTGCGTCTTATGGCTCTGCCGTAGGCGCTGAAAGGGTTACTTTAGTTAGTGGGACGGCAAAGGCAACACTTGTAAAGGTTACGCAAAATTTAATGACTGATTTAGATTTTCAAAATCTAGGTATTGCCGAAAAGACTAGAATTTTAAGAAGCCAATTCAATAGGTATTCGGCGTTTCAAGCGGAGCGATTAGTTAGAACAGAGGCAACAAATGCAGCAAACTTTGCAACTTTAAAATCTGCAAATACAGTATTTCCGGCGGCCGATATGATGAAAGAATGGGTTGCATCTTTTGATGACAGAACAAGGTCTACTCACGCCGAAGCCGGTGCAAGTGAGCCAGTTCCTCAAAATGAGCCATTTATGGTTGGAGGTGATTTAATGATGTATCCGGGAGACCCAAGCGGATCGGCTAAAGAGGTAATTAATTGCCGTTGTTCAATAGCGCCATTTCCAAAAGAAAACGCACAAGCGACCGGAGAAATATCCGACATTGGTTTTGGTGTTTCATTTGGTGCAAATCAAAAAATTTAAAAATCGTATATTTACAAAAATTTTTCTATATGAATACAATTCTTTATAAAGCGGCTCCGGTTGGAGAGTTAATCGATGCGGATGAAAAAGCCGGAATCATAAAAGGTTACGGATCATTCTTTGGAAACAAAGATTCTGATTCTGATATAATTATGAAAGGCGCATACAAAAAGACAATCGCCGAGAATGGCTCTAGGGTTAAATATTTATATCAACACGATATGAATCAACCAATCGGTAAAATGACTGAACTTTATGAGGATGACAAAGGTTTAGTTTTTGTTGCAGAGATTGCTAAAACGCAACTAGGGAAAGATGTTGTTGAGTTGATGAAAAGCGGAGTAATAACCGAAAATAGTGTAGGTATATTGCCAATCCAAAAGCAAGACAAGGGAGATTATAGAGAAATCAACGAGGTTAAACTATATGAAATTAGCGCCGTTACTTTGGCAGCTAATGACCAAGCTAAAATATTAGATGTAAAAGGGAACGTAGATTTAGAAAAAGTTTCTAAGCGATACGATAGCCTTTCTAAACTATTGCGCAAAGGCGAAATTTCAGACGAGATGGGTTACGCTATTGAAGCAGAAGTATTAAAATTAAAATCATTATTTATTGAGTTCACGAAGCCGACAGAAATTATCACTTCGCCGAATGTTGAAGTAAAAAGCAATGATTCAGAAGTGTATAATTATTTATTAAATTCATTAAATTCATAAAAAAATGAACGAAGAACTAAAAGGTCAATTAGACGGAATAAGCAAGTCTATTGACGCAAAGATTGAAAAATCTAATTCAGACGTTGTAAACAACGTTGTTGAAAAAGCTAACGAGATTGTAAAATCAGAAGTAAGCGGAATGGCTACTAAATTAAACGAGCGTTTAGACGCTATGGAAGTAGCAAACAAAAAACAATTCAATAGCCAAAAGAAAGTAACTTTTAAAAGTGCTTTAAAAGAGGCGTTAGATAATGGAGCGGTTGATGGAATTGCAAAAGGTAATTCAAGAAGCGCATCATTTGAATTAAAAGCTGATATGACTGTTGCAGCTGATTTTACCGGAGAGGTAATTCCGGCGGACAGAGTACCGGGTTATAAGTTTGATCCAACGAGACCAGTTCACGTTAGACAATTACTAGCTACCGGTTCAACTCAATCTGATGTTGTAAGATATGTAAAAGAATCAGGATATTCTAATGGCGCTGCTGCAACTGCTGAAGGTGCAACTTTAGGACAGTCTGACTTTGATATGACTGCGGCTGATGCTAACGTAAGAAAAATCGGAACTTACTTCCGTATTTCTGAGGAAATGTTAGCTGATACGCCTCAATTAACGTCGTACCTTTCTGCAAGAGCGCCTGAGAAACTTTTAGAAGTGGAAGATGCTCAAATATTAAGCGGAGACGGAACTGGTGCTAATTTAAGCGGTATCATTACTGATGCAGCTGACTTTGATGTATCTGCAAGTGGTGCATTTTATCAGTCTGTTGAGTCTGCAAATGAGTTTGACGTTATCGTTGCTGCATTAAATCAATTATCATTATTGAATTATAGCGCTGACTGTATTATGTTAAATCCTACTGACTTTAACAAAATCTTATTGTTAAAAGATTCAACTAACAAATACTTAAAAGACCAAGTTTATAACGGATTACAACCTTCTTTTTCAGGAGTTAAAGTAATTCAGAACACTGCTATCACTGCGGGAACTTTCTTAATCGGAAACTTCGGTATTGGTACTCAGTTATGGGTTAGACAAGGTGTGAACGTTGAATTCTTTAGAGAAGATGGAACTAACGTAAGAGATGGATTTGTAACTGTTAGAGTAAGCGAAAGAGTTGCTTTAACAAACTACTTACCAAATGCGTTTGTAAATGGAACTTTCTCAACTGCAATCGCAGCATTAGAGACTCCATAATAACTAAAATAATATATTTTGAAAGGCCTAGATTAATTTCTAGGTCTTTTTTTATGCCCTTAATTTACAAGGGTTTATAAATAAAATGAAAAAAAACTTTAAATAAAAGTGAAAATATTTTTTTAATTCCAAAAAAGGTTTTATCTTTGGAGGGTGGGAAACAAACTACCACGTTAAGACAAACAATTATGAATTATTTAGAATTTTCAAAAGAAGCACAAAATTTATTAACAGTAACAATGTCTAAAGTAGAAATGCAATTAGCATATGTTATATATACCAACTTTGATATATCTATTATGGAGTGTGTGAGTATAGCAATATCAAGTAACCTATCTAGTGGTTTTAAAAACTCACTTTCACAAAGCATTTAGAGTAAAAGAACATTAATATAATAGGGAGGCGTAAAAACCTCCCATTTAAAACAAAACAGAAATGAAAAAACTACAAACATTAGTATTGATTTTAGCGCCTAGCTATTTCATCGTCAGATTATTAACCGGATTAATTTTTAACGTATAATGAGTAAGCCAAAACACTACGACAATGGCGCAAACTATGACGTCATAGATATTGCAAACGATTACAATTTATCCTTTGCTAGAGGGAACGCCGTTAAATACATTGTAAGGGCCGGAGTAAAAAGCCAAGAGACAGAGATTGAGGATTTAGAAAAGGCGATTACTTGTTTAGAAAGAGAAATTAATAACCTAGAAAAAAAGAAGTTATGTGTATAGTTGACCACGAATTAAACGAGCATTTAGATTCTTTGGAGGAAAAGAGCGAATGTATGGAGTGCGGTGTTGATGTTTCTTTAGGCAAACACTATTGTTGTTTCAGTTGTTTAAACGCATCCAATAGGTAACGGTATTGATAAATTTTAGTTGCGAACTTAAAAACATAAAACAAATGATTACACGAGAAGAATATAATAAAGCCTTGGACATTATAGAAGCCTATCATAAGCAATTAAATTTATCTAATTTTAGGCATCTTCGTGAACAATTAAGTCCCGAATTAGATAGAAATGATTTTATTGAATATGTAGGCGGTTCAGAAAGCCAATTCCTTACATTGGGAAATAAATACCGTTTAATTAGAAAACCTGACATAAGACACAGGAAAGTTGTTATAGAAAATGACGCTAGTAAAAGAATGATAACAAATAAGCGGTATTTTAAAGGGGATTAATTGCTTACAACGCTTAGTGTAAGATGCGCCTAAATGCTTTCTAATGACTACTAACCTACGTTAAAAACGTGGGTTTTTTTATTTTGTTATCTTTACAAATATGGATAGCAGTCAAATCGGATGTTTAGCTGAATATAAGTTTGCAACTACTGCAATGGAACAAGGCTTTTATGTTTCTTTTCCTTTACTGCATACCTCAAGATATGACTGCATAATTGAAACGCCTAAAGGGTTGTTTAAAGTACAAATAAAATCAGTTCACAATCACAAAAATAGAACAAGAGTTTTTTTAAGAGATACAAAGAAAAATTCATACAGTAAAAAAGACGTAGATTTTTTTGCTATTTATTACAGAGACAAAGACGGATTCTTTATTTTAAAAAATGACGGCAAACGAAAATCATTTGAATTAACATCGTCTAAATATTCAAAATATTTTAATAACTTTGCAGAACTTTAAATGTTTTCAATTTTGTTTTCCAACGAAAAGGCGTCACAAACTAATGTGGCGCTTTTTTTTTATCTTTACAAAAATATTCATAATATGAAACTAAAAATCAAACAATCCATATTAAAAGGAGACAAGCGTTACAATGAGGGCGATGTTATAGATTTAGACGCAAAAACTGCTGATAACTGGATTAAAAAAGGTTTAGGATCTAAAATATCTAAAAAGAAAGAAAAGCAAAAGTTTGAAACAAAAGAACTAAAGGTTGAATATAAAGAAATCAAATCAGATGAGGCAAATTAAAATAAACGCAACTACCGGGAATGAAATATTAACGGCTCAAAATGTTAAAGACTACGTTCGTATTGATACAAGCGCAGATGATAATTTAATTACTGCAATGATTTCTCAGGCTAGAATATGGTGCGAAAATTATATTTCGAGAGATATTGTTCCAAAAAATAGAACGTACTACTTAGACACAACAAATGGTTTGTTTGATTTACCTTTTGGGCCTATTGCTAGTATATCAGAAATAACTATTGACGGAACGGCTACAACTGATTATGAAATACTTGGCTTAGATAATGAAACTATTGAATTAGATAGCGGCTCTGCTGAAAAAGTAAAAGTTACATACATAACAGTAGGAATAAACGATTCTCTAGTAAAACAAGCGATGTTGCAACTTATATCAACGTATTACGATAATAGGGCGGATTTTACAACTCAGCAAAACGATGTCGCAGAAATACCAACATCAACAAGACAAATTTTAACGTCTTACAAAACTATGTTTATTTAATGGATGCGGGAAAACTAGATTCTAAAATAATAATAAAGCGATTAGTTAAATCGTCTGATGAATTTGGCGGATATAATTCTACTTTGTCAGAGGTTGCTACTGTATGGTGCAATTTAAAGCAAATTAGCGGAGATATAAGCGACAAACTAGGTAAAAGAACACAAGATGTTCAGATTGAAATAATAATGCGTAAAAACACCGCAGATTTAATTCAGTTAGGAGATATATTTACATTAGAGGGCGGTACAAAGAATTATCGTATAAATGAAAAATATGAGTTTGATTTAGATTTTTATACTAAACTATTAGCAACAAAATCTGAATAGGATGGATATAAAAATAAATCAGTCAGACTTGGCTCAACTTAAAAAAAAGTTAGACAATTTAAGAACATTTGATAAAACAACGCTTTCAAATGAACTTGGAAAGACTGGAGCCGATATTTCAAGAATTGCAACAAAAGCTGCGCCGGTATTTAAGGGAACTGGAGGAGGTACATTGAGGCAATCAATAAGGTATCAAAAACAAGGCAAAACTGTTGAGGTTATAGCCGGAGCAAAATATGCGCCTTATGTAGAATTTGGAACGGGTGCTTTTGTAACTTTTGATGATATGCTAGAACTTGGAATACCAAAGAGTTATGCGGCGCAGTTTAAAGGCTCAAAGCCGGGTTATATGAAACCTCAGCCGTTTTTCTTTGGCTCTGCTAGAATAGGTCTAAAAAAATTATTAACTCGTTTAAATGGCGAAATTAAAAAAGCTATAAAATAATATGTTAGAGGCGATTCATTATGTAAGGAAAGCAATTATTGCAAAATTAAACGGCAATGTTTTAATTAACAATGTCGCCGTACCGGTTTACAATCGTATTCCGACTGATGCAACCTATCCATTAATTAGAGTTTATTCAGTTTCAACAGACGAAACAGACCAAAACCAACAATCATTTATAAGTGAAACAATAACACGAATTGAATGTATCTCAAAATTCTATTCAGATGATGGCGGACAATTAGATACTAATTTAATGGTATCTCAATGCTTACAAAAACTCAGAACTAGGTCTGCAAACTATATTGATTTAGCGCCAAACGGATTTAATGTTTATACAAGTGAAAACAACGGCGTTACTTATTTAGAGGATGATTTAGCGGATTCAACTTATTTTAGAGGAATAATTGAATTATCAAATAAAATTCAGCAAACTGTTCCGGTAATTGTTTCATATACTGATCCTTTACAAAGTGAGTTGCAACTAGAATACAGAAACCAATATACAGATAGAATTGTAGCCGATGGAGGACAATATGAATCCATTGAATGTGCAACAGACGTATTATACAACCAATAAAATAATAAAAAAATGGCTAAAATAACCTATTCAGCAAAATTTGACAATGTAACTTCTGATTTACCGAGAATCAACAAAGTTATAGCAGCTGATATGAACGAAATAAAAGACTCTGTAAATTCCTTATACGATTCAATCGGTGGTTGGGTTGATTATGAAGATTCAGCGACCGCAGTAACTCCAATAAATTTGACTGCAAATGTTTGGACAGATTTAACAAATGACAAGGCCGGAAGCGGAACAATTACAACATACAAGCCTAGTTTTATAACGGGCGATTTATGGAACTCTGCAAATAATTCTTTGGTCTTTACAGAAGTTGGAGCCGGTAGAGTTATGATTGTACGAAATGATTTCGATATAACCGCCGGAGCATCAAATACAAGACTAGATGCACGTTTATATTTTCCTGATACTGGAAAATCTGTTGAGTTTATGCACGATAATATTGCAAATAATAATGATCTTGTAAGGTATTCGAGAACAACGCAATTATTTACGAATACTGACGTTTTAACAAGCGGTTGTAAAATTCAAGTTCGAGTTGATAAATCAGGAGCAACCGCAACAGTTGAGAACTTTTTAATTACGCTTATATCACATTTCTAAAACAAAACAATGCGACAAATAAACAAAATTATAATTCATTGTAGCGCTACGCCGGAGGGTAGAAAAACAAGCGCCGAAGAAATAAAGAGTTGGCATCTAGAAAGAGGTTTTTCTGATATTGGTTATCATTATATTGTCCATTTAGACGGCTCAATTTCCTATGGTAGAAACATAGATAAAATAGGCGCACATTCAAGAGGTCAAAATAAAATGTCGATAGGTGTTTGTTATATTGGAGGCTTAGATGAATGTTTAGATCCTAAAGATACAAGAACGCCACAACAAAAAGAAAGTCTTTTAATCTTACTAAAAACACTAAAAAAACTACATTCTAAAGCGGTTATTTACGGCCATAGGGATTTTAGCGAAAAGGCTTGTCCAAGTTTTAATGCTTTTGATGAATACAAATACTTATAAAAATGCCAAAGAAAAAATTTAAAGATACAAAGGTTGGTCAGTTTATACTTAAAAAAATACCTGGATTTGTTGGAGATATACTTCCACAAAAAGGAGTCTTAGGGGTTGTTAAAAATTTAATTGATAATGAGCCTGAATTGACAAGCCAAGATAAAATACAATTACATAATGAACTGATTGAGTTATATGAGTTAGAGGTTGCTGATAGGGATTCGGCTAGAAAACGAGAGGTTGAAAAGGCTAAGTCAGGAGGCTTTGACTTTATGTTTAATTTAACCGGTGTTATTGGATTAGGCGCTTTTGCTTTTATTATTTATGCGATTGTATATTTACAAATCCCGGAATCAAACAAAGAAGTTTGGATTCATTTGATTGGAATTTGTGAGGGAATTGTATTATCAATTTTCGGTTATTTCTTTGGCTCTGCGGTTAGAAAAAACAACTAACTAATAAAGTGTTTTAATTTTTGTATTTTTGTTTTTAAATTACAAAAATATGTCGTTAGCGGATAAAGCAAGTCTTTTACTTATACCAACCGGTTACAAATCACAAAAAGTTTATTCTATTTTTCCTACTGATGGAGTTGGAGATTTTGATTTTTCACGATCAAGTAGCGCCACAAGAATAGCAAAAAACGGATTAATAACAACTGTTGCTGCAAATGTTCCAAGACTAGAGTATCCTTTAATTGATGGCGTAGTAAGTGGATGTCCTAGTTTGTTATTAGAGCCACAGAGAACTAATTTAATACAGTATTCAGAAGATTTTAGTCAATCGTATTGGACTAAATTAAGCATAAGCATAACAAGTAATTCAGTTATATCGCCAGATGGAAGTTTAAATGCAAGTAGTTTTACGCAATCTGGTGGAACTGCGGAGCATAGTATTTATCACAGTTTACCTACCATAACAAGTGGAGCGAAATATACTGGTAGTGTTTTTTTAAAATATGATGATTGGCAATACTTTCAAGTTAGGTTTAGAAGTGGTGGATTTGGAGGAGAAATTGGAGTAATATATGATGCTATAAACAAAACTATTACTACTACAAATGGAAGTTTATTAAGCTATAAAGTTGAAGAGTATGCTAATGATTGGGTTAGAATTTCTATTGTAGTGCAATCAACAAGTGCAAGTAATTATGCTGGACTTGTGGTTGCTTATAACAATTCTGGAAATGTTTTTAATGACCCAGATAGTGTACCTAATACTGGAGCAAACGTTTATATATTCGGTGCTCAAATTGAACAAGGTTCTTACCCAACTTCTTACATACCAACTAACGGAAGTGCAGTTACTCGTTTAGCAGAAACTTGTAATAACTCTGGAGATGCTTCTACGTTTAATGATTCAGAAGGTGTTTTGATGGCAGAGATAAGTTTTTCTGAAATATCAAGATTAAGCATAAATGATGGAAGTACGAGTAATAGATTGATAATAGGACAAGATGGAGATGGTGATATAAGAGCATTGGTAACATCATCAACAACACCTATCTTTGATGTAGCGAGTGGAGTTGTATTAAATGTATTGGGAGAAACTTTAAAAATGGCATTAAAATACAAGCAAAATGATTTTGCATTATGGGTTAATGGTGTTGAGGTTGCAACTGAAAATAGTGGTGCTACTCCAAGTGGTTTAAATGTTTTAGAATTTACAGCTCAAGGTCTTAATACTTACGGAAACACTAAACAAATACAATACTACAATTCAGCATTAACAGATAGCGAACTAGAACAACTAACGTCTTGGACATCTTTTTCAGATATGGCGACTTCTCAACTTTATAGCATCGAGTAGATATGGAAAACTGGAAAGACATAAAAGGTTACGAAGGTCATTATCAAGTTAGTGATTTAGGTAGAGTTAAATCGTTAAAAAGATGGGTAGACAATAAAGGTAATGGTGGTTATTTTGTAAAAGAAAAAATATTAAAATCAAACATAAAAAATGAACGCTACCCAATTGTAGGATTAACAAAAAATAACACAAGAAGAAAGTTCAGAATTCATCAATTAGTAGCTATGGCTTTTTTAAACCATAAACCTTGTGGGCATAAATTGATAGTTGACCATATAGATAACAATCCTTTAAATAACAATGTAGAAAACCTACAAATAGTAACAAGTAGAGTTAACACTACTAAAGACAGAAAAGGTTATTCAAGTAAATACGTAGGTGTTTATTATAATGACAAAGGAATTAATAGATGGAGAGCCACAACAAGTGTTAACGGAAAGGTTGTAAGTTTAGGTTCTTTTGATACAGAAGAAAGAGCATCGATAGCATACAATTTTGCATTGACGCAATTAGATAAATTAAAAGATTATACACAATAGAATAATATGGCACAGAAACTTAAATTCGGTAACGGAACTTGGGCGACAAAGAAAGGCTCTACGTTGTCTTATAATGACGAAGGTGGAAATTATAAACCTCTACCCTTTACAACAACTAGAAATAGTATTGCAACAAGAGTAAACAAAGAAGGATTAATAGAAGTAGTTGGTAATGATGTACCAAGAATAGATTATACAGATAGTGCAGATGGTGTTCTTTTGTTAGAGAATAGTTCTACTAACCTTGTAACTTATTCAGAAGATTTTAGTGATAGTAGTTGGACTCCAACACCTTCTTTAGTTAGTGTTTCCTCAAATCAATATATCAGCCCAGATGGAAGTCAAAATGCTGATAGATTGCAAATTCAATCAACAAGTTCATTAGCTATACTAGCAGATTTAGTTTCTCATACAATAAATGTAGATATAACTATTTCGGCTTGGGTAAAAAGCAACACTAACTCCGTAGAAAAAATAAAACTATTTGGAGATTACGGAACTACAAATGCAGTTTCAAGTGAATTTTTAGTAACAGATACTTGGAAAAGAATAGAATTTACATTTACACCTACTGCTACTGGAAATAGAAATTTAGGTTTTTACAATGTTTCAAATTTAGCAACAGATATACAAATTTATGGATTTCAAGCAGAAGTAAACGACTTTGCTACATCCTACATCCCAACCTCTGGCTCAACACTTACAAGAGTAGCTGATACTGCAAGTGGTGCTGGTAATAGTGAAGTGTTTAATGATAGTCAAGGTGTACTATTTGCTAATATAGCAGCTTTGTCGAATGATGGTACAAATAGGTTTATTTCTTTAACAGATGGTAGTAACGATAATAGAGTTTTATTTGGGTATAGAGCAGCTTCAAATCAAGTATTTGCAAGAATTGAGGGTAATAATTCAGCTTCTGTTGATTTAACTAATGTTGTTAGTGATACCGAAATAGTTATTAAATTAGCTATTTACTACGATAGTTCTTTTAATTACAAAATGTATCTTAATGGTTTTTTAGTTGATAATGCAATAGGTACAGATAGTATTATAGGACTTGATAGATTTGATTTTACAAATGCAACGGGTACTGAAAACTTCTACGGAAAGACAAAAGAAATTGGCTACTACGATACTGCATTAACAGACGAAGAATTAGAATATCTTACAAGTTATAGGTCATTAAACGAATTAGTAACAGAATTAAACTTAAACACATTATAAAATGGCAAACACATTAAAATTTGGTAATGGAGAATGGTACGGAAAGAAAGATACTATCCTTGCCTATAATGATGAAAATAGTAATTACAAACCTTTACCATTTGATTTTAGTAGAGCATCAAAGGCTACTGTTATAAATAAAGATGGTTTAATTGAAGAGGTAGGTAGTGGACAACCAAGAATTGACTTTAAGGATGATAGTAAAGGTGCTTTATTGTTAGAGCCGAGTAGGAGTAATTTGATACCTTATTCGGAAGATTTTAGTAATGGTGTTTGGTCTAAAATAGATTCAATTGTTTCTCTTAATCAAGATATATCTCCAGACGGGACAAATAACGCTACATTGTACACCTCAACAAGTGCATCTAATAGATTGGAGACTAATTTCTCACACCCTACATCGGTTAGAACATTTAGCATTTGGGTAAAAAGTTATAATAATATTTCTGTAAGTGGGAGATTGACGTTTTCTGGGTTGAATGATTTAAATTTTACAACCACTAATGAATGGCAAAGAATATCTACAACAAGAGATATAAGTGGAGATACTTTTAAGTGTTCTTTAAGATTAACAAATGACAATGAATCTGTTTTAGTCTACGGATTCCAACTAGAAGAAGGCAGTTACGCTACATCGTATATTCCTACATCTGGAAGTGCAGTAACGAGGTTGGCTGATACTTGTAGTCAAACTGTACCAGATGGTGTTATAGGACAAACAGAGGGGAGTGTTTATGTTGAAGTAAATATATCAAATACAACATCCAAAACAATATTAGCTTTAGATACTGGTAGTGCAAGTAATTTTATAATATTAGATACAAGCAGTAGTTTAAGTCCTAAAATTTTAGTTAGACAATCAAGTGGTTCTTTTCCAGCAATTATTACTGGAACTACAATGAGTTATGGTGTTAATAAGATTGCTTTCTGTTATAAATCTGGAGATTATGCAATGTATGTAAATGGCGTATTGTCTGGAACAAGTACAAGCACCACATTTCCAAGTGGAATTATAAAAAGAATTTCTGTCGGAGCAAATTCAAGTTATGGATATTTATCTGATACAGTAAACGATGTTAAACTTTACAACACAAGATTATCAAACGCAGAACTACAAGCATTAACACAAGTGTAACAAATACACCTATAATAACAACAAGAGTAAATCTTTACATAAGGAATACAATAAGATAAGAAAATTAAAAAAACTATACAGATAATATAATAACTAATAGTTATAACCAAAAGTTAAAATAAATAAGTAATGAGAATAAGTAAATACGAATTTGATAGCAGAGAACAAGCGCAAAGTAAAATAGATGCTCTTGGAACTGCAACTGATGAAGATGGAAATGAATATCCAACTCACAAAAGTACTATTGTACAACTAGGAAATATTGTTCTTGAACAAGGAGAATATGACGAAGAAGGAGAAGAAGTAACTGCTCCAGTATTATCAGAAGGTTGGCATATTGATGTATGTTGGAACGATGCAGATATTACTACAATAGAACAAGAAGCAGTTTTAGATGAAGATGGTATGATAGTAACTCCGGCGGTTACATCGGTAGATCATCCTGAAGGTTGGAAAGATTATTCAGTTGATATCGAAGGGAATGGCGTACATTCTTTTTTTGGTTTAAATTACGATTCACACAAAATTTAATATCTTGGATTTGGATAGCAAAATATCTTTTTTTGGTGGTTGGTTATTTACTACTGTTTCGTCAGTTTCTTTAATGGGATTATATCAAGCGGCTTTGGTTGGACTTGTCGGAGGTTTCTTTGGTCTTTTAGGCAAAGAGATATTCTACTTTATAAAAGGCAAGATAAATGACAAAGTTAAACGACAATAGTAATTTATCAATTAACATCAAATGGCTTATCCAAATAGTTTTGGGAGTAGGTACTGCCGTTTATATGTATCTACAACTTGAAAATAGAATAAAAGAAGTAGAAGGCGATATAAAAGGAATTAGGCACAATCAAAACGTATATGTTTTTCCTGATATTAGAGTTTTAGAAAGTGAAATACTACAATGGAAACTCGAAAGGGAAAGATTAAGAAAAGATATCAAAAGAATAAACGAAATAATAAAAAAATAAAATAATAGTATCTACAAATTGAACTATTTTGATAAATAAATATTTTCGTATATTTACACAAAATTAATAATATTAAAAATTACATAAATGGCTACAACCGGAGTATTTAACGGAACTAACTTAATTTTAACAGTGGAAGGTGCCACAGTTGGACATACTACAAGTTGTTCAATGTCTTTATCAATGGACACACCGGAAGCTACAACTAAAGATTCAAACGGATTTTCTGAGTATATCGGAGGCGTAAAAGGGGGAGAGATTTCTTTTGAGGGATTAGTAGTATATGACGATGCGTCAAATGCTATTGAGATGGCTGATTTTCTTTTAGCTAGAACTCAATTAACTTGCGTATTTGGAACTGCTGAAACTGGAGACGCAGTCTATACTGCTGAAGCATTTTTATCAAGTGTTGAAATGTCTGCTGAAATGGAAGCTGCCGTTACTTATAGCGGGTCTTTAACCATCACCGGAGCAATTACAAAATCAACTAACTAATAATAATTAGTTTTTATTATATAGGCCGCCGTCAATATTTGGCGACGGCTTTTTTTACATTAATTTTAAACCTTAAAAAATGACAAACAAAAAAAGGGGTTACATTGACATTAAAGTCGGTAACAAAAACAGAACTCTACATTTTTCAATGAACTTTTGGTCGGAATTTACCGAACAATTAGGAATTTCACTACAAGACATTGGCGGAGCATTTCAAAACGGAATATCAATTAAAGGATTGAGAGCCTTAGTTTATTCTGCAATCTTAGCAAACGACCAAGAAAATGGAAACGAAATAGATTATAATTTATTTACTGTTGGCGCTTGGTTGGATGAATTAGACGCCGAAAAAATTAATGAGATTGTTGAGGTAATGCTACAATCTAAAATTTTAGGTAATAGTTTAAATGGCGAAACTGAAACTAAGGGAAAGCGTCAGCCGTCAAAGAAGAAGTAAATTTTGAAAGCCTAACTGACCATTATATTGGATTGGTTGGAATTAAGCCTGACGATTTTTGGCGGCAAACTTGGAGGGAAAATGCTTTAATCGCCCAACACTATCATAACAATATTAATTTAAATTGGGAGCAAACTCGTTACATTGCAGTAATGATTCACAACGTGCAATGTGAGAAAAAATCACAGATGCTAAAGCCTGAAGATTTATTTCAATTACCAAGCGATATTGCAAGAAAAAAGAAAAGGTCAGAGCCTAAATCTACAAAAGAGCAAATGGATGCTTTTATGGTAAAATATCAATCAATGACTAATAAAAAGACGTTAAAATAAAAGCGTCTTTTTTTTTGTATTTTTGTTTCAACTTATTTAATACTATGGCCGAACAGAATTTAAAAATAAATATTACCGGAGATTCTAGAAAATTAACTAATGCGTTAAATTCTGCAAGTTCTAAACTATCAAGTTTTGGTTCTAGAATGAAAAGCGTAGGATCACAACTTCAAACTAGACTAGCATTGCCATTAGCTTTAGCCGGAGGCGCAGCCGTTAAAATGGCTATGGACTTTGATAAGTCAATGACACAGATAAAATCATTGGTTGGAATAGCCGGAAAAGAGGTTGATAAAATGGGCGAATCTGCTCGTAAAATGGCATTAATAACCGGTAAATCAAGTTCAGAAGCAGCCGAAGCGTTGTTTTTTATAACATCTGCGGGTTTACGAGGAAAAGAAGCAATGGATGTTTTAGAAATGTCTTTAAAAGGTGCGGCAGTAGGTTTAGGACAAACAAAAACAATAGCTGATTTATCAACTTCAGCGATGAACGCATACGGCTCAGAAACATTATCTGCGTCAGATGCAACTGATATTTTAACGGCGGCAGTTAGAGAGGGTAAACTTGAAGCATCAGCGTTAGCCGGTGCAATGGGTGGAGTTATTCCTTTAGCCTCAAATATGGGAGTTTCTTTTGACCAAGTTGGTGCTGCAATGGCCGCAATGTCAAAAACGGGAACAGATGCCGCAACCGGTGCAACTCAATTAACGGCAATACTAGCATCATTAAAAAAACCAAGCGCCCAAGCGGTTGATGCTTTAGATGCTATGGGAATGTCTACTCAATTTGTACAACAATCTTTAAGAGAAAAAGGTCTTTTAGATACTTTAGTAATGTTGCAAGAGGGTTTAAAGAAAACCGGACAAGATACAACTGCATTATTTCCAAATATTAGAGCATTAAAAGGAGTTTTAGATTTAACGGGTGCTAGTGCAGAAGAAAATAAAAAGGTTTTTGATGCGCTTAGTAAATCAATGGGTGCTACTCAAAACGCATTTGATGAAACCTCTAAATCAGCAAGTTTTAAATTTCAACAATCATTGAATGCTGCAAAAGAAACTTTAACAAGTCTTGGACAACAGTTATTGGTTGCAGTTATTCCTTTAGTTCAAAAACTTTCAAATTTTGTTAGAAACTTATATTCAGCATTTAGAGATTTATCTCCGGTAACTCAAAAAGTTATAATTGGATTTGGAATATTTGCAACCGCATTACCTACATTAATTGGATTATTTGGCACACTTACAACTATTGTAGGTGCTTTATTATCGCCATTGGGATTAATAGCGGGAGCATTAGCAGCGGTATCATATATAATTTATAAAAATTGGAATGAAATATTGCCAGTTATAACTAATTTGTATAATCAATTTGTTGATTTATACAATTCATCTGCTAAACTAAGAGTTTTAATTTACGGAATAGGCGCTGCTTTTAAAAGCGTTTTTGATATAGCAAAACTTTATGTTGATAATTTTGTCAGTTCATTTTCTACAATGTGGAAATTAATTAAAGAGGCTAGTGAGAAAGGATTTTCAGGATCTTTTGGCGATATTATAAAAAGTGGATTTGATGAACAAGTTGAAAATATAAAAAATACCGGTAAAGGTTTAGGAGAAAATTTTTCTGATGCTTTTAATGATGGTATAAAATCAAAGCTAGAAGAAAAAACAACCGAACAAATACAAAACGGATTATCAAACGCGGTTAATGGAGTTCAAGGTTATGTTAATTCACTAGGCGCTAAAGTTAGAGGATTTTTTAATGATGGTTTATTTCAAGGGGGAGGATTAGGAGACGCTGCGTCAGGGGTTTCAAGTCAAACAGACAATGGCCCTAGTACAGTTGAAAGAGGTGGAGTTGGTATTCAATCACTTGCAACGCCAATGAGCGATATGGTTGCGGCAGACAATGATAGATTGCCGACAGTCTTAGGAGAGCAAAAAGCTATTTTTATGGGTTTCACAATGTCTTTTCAAACGGCTATGGATTCAGTAAGAAGAATAAGCGGTGCGGTAAGTCAATCATTTTCTCAAATAGGTAATTCTATTGCTAACGCTTTTGGCGGAGCGCAATCCGCATTAGGTGCTTTTTTAGGTACTTTAGCAAAAGACGCTTTAAAAATTGTCGGCCATAATTTATCAATATCAATGTCTAACTCAATTACCGGAGCAACTCAATCAGCTAAATCGTTTGGCCCGGCTGCGGCTTTTGTTTTACCGGCATTAATAGCGGGAGCAACTGCATTAATATCAGGCGCTTTTTCAGGTATTGAAGGTGGTGGCGGTGGAGGTCGTAGAGCGATGGGATCATCTGTTGGAGGTTACGCCGGTACTACTAGCGGAGTTGTAACTGGTTTTGCAAATGGTGGAATTATAAGCGGCCCGACAATGGGATTAGTTGGCGAATATCCAGGTGCAAGACAAAATCCTGAAGTTATAGCGCCATTAAATAAATTACAATCTATTATTGGTAAATCTAGTAATGGAGGAAATATTAAAGTAACCGGAGAGGTTAGAGTTGATGGACAAGATTTGTTGATTGCAATAGAAAGAGCAAACGAAACTGCGGGAAGAGTTTACTAAAATAAAACAATGGCATACGGCGTAAAATACAGATTAGAATTTTCCGATGTTTTAGGATTTGGAAAAAAAATAGAAATATTAAAAAAAGATTATACCGGCGATGTTCTTCCAATGATTGGAGGCGCAAATCCGGTTTCAATATCTTGGCAATCGACTAACGATTTTTATAGCCCAATTATAGGCTCAAAATGTCAATTAAATTTATTTGTTACCGACGACGTTTCTTATGATGATTTTTATAAGTTCGATGAACGAGAGTACAAAGTAGTTATTTACTACAATCAAACACAAACCGGAACTTATGTAAATAGAGTTGCAGATGACGGAGGAAGTACAGAATCTATTGAATGCGTTGATAATTCTATTGATGCAAATTTAACAACCTCTACAAGTTTTAGGCGTAAGGTTTTAGACGACGGAGGCTCTTTTGAATCTATACAATGTTTATACAATAAAATAACAATAAATGACATTCCAAATTGGACAGAATATTGGTCAGGTTTTTTAGTTGTAGATAGGTATAAAGAAAAAATGACTACAAAGCCATTTGCGGTAAGTTTTAACGCTTTTGATGGCTTAGGCACACTAAATAATTTTAATAGCGTAATAGGCTATAATAACAACAATGTGCCGGTAAATAAAACAAATTTAGAACGTATTTCTGAAATACTGCAAAATTTAGATTTAGATTTAGATATTTACATAGCATCTGATATAAAATACAGAACTTTTAGCCCGGTAACAACTAGCAATTTTGAAGAAATTACAACTCTAGATGTTGGATTTGATGAAATGACCGGAGACTATGGTTTGCTAAATGCAAAACAACAACTTGAACTTTTACTAAAACAATTTAATTTAAGAATATACCAATCTTATAACAAATGGTATATTGTTGAGGTAACAAATATTTTTGATTATTACGTCAAAGATATGATTTACAACAAAGTTCAGTCAGGTACAAGCGCAACTGCAATAAGAGAAAAAATAACTACTCAATTACAAAGCACATACGAGGAATATATTGATTATAGAAAGTATGACTATTTAGGTGCTACTATTGGAACAGAAAGAAAACAAGTTCTTTACAGTAACAAAACAGAGTTAAAAGAAACTGGAAACACATTAACAAGGGATTTTTTACAACCGGCATCTGAAGTTCATATTATTGGAAGTTATTTAAAGACTAAAAACGCCTTTTACAATTCAGGTTTTGAGTATGGTAAATATGGCTTTGATGTCATAGAGGATTCTGCAACGTCGCCCGGATTTACATTAACAAATCCAGGTAGTGGGTTTTTTCCTGATGGCAGAAGAAACTATAATACAACCGGAGGAAGTGGAACGGGTATGATAGTAGATGCAATTATTAGCGGTGGAAGTGTTCAATCTTTTACTATTGTAAATAATGGACAAAATTATTTAGTTGGCGATATCATAAACATTCCTTTTGATGATCCTTTTGGAGTTTATGCAACTTTTGAAATAACTTCTATTCCATACTTTTCAGAAATAGCAACTGATGAAATATCTTTTAAAGGTAGGCGTTCAATGAAATTAACAGACATTGCACCGACTACTGGATTTACTCAAATGTTTAGTTTTGAAAGTGGTTTTTTTAATCCGCAAGAGGTTAAATATGCAGATTTTACTTGTAAATTAAAATACTACATAAGTGTTTTAAATTCACAAACAATAAATATCTCAAACTCATTTAGTTATTCAATAAACACAGTTTTAGGAAGTACCGGATATTTTTGGGATGCTGCAAGTGGTAAATTTTCATCAACCTACGCCGGAGTTAATACAATTACAACAACAACGACAAATAAATGGCTTGATTTAAATATTGCTTTAAATGATACTGATTTAAATGTTGGCTCTGCTACAACTGCAACAATAAAATTCACTATTTACAATACGCAATGTTCTGACGCTGATTATGATACAACGTATTATGACAATATGCAAATATTAGAATCTAAAACGTCAGCTGACCAATCAGACCAAACCTTTATTTCTAAACTTACTAATGTAGGGGTAAATACTAACATTAAAAAAGTCAATAGAATACCTGACCAAAAGGCGGGATATTATAGAACTAGAGAGGCAAATCCTTCGGCTACTTTTAAGCCAAATAGTATTGATTTAATGACTGTTTTAGGTAGAAATATAGCAAACGATTACAGAAATTTTGTTACAAGATATACCGGAACTTTTAGAAATTTAAAAAGAGAGCCGATGTCTATTCACAATAAACTATGGTGTTACTTTTCAACTGATGAGTTTGATCCACAAACTACAATAATTGACGGACTTACTTATAACATAAAAAATGCAGAGTTTAAAGTTGTATCACATTTACCAAACAATGATGATGATACGCCAACAACTAGCATAATAAATTAAACTTTTTTCTTTTGTTTTGTTTGTCAGCCGTCGTTTAACAACTTTGTTATTCGGCGGTTTTTTTTAAAATTATTTTTTTATTTGAAAAATTTTTTTTATTTTTGCGTAGAATAAAACTAAAAGAAATATGTTTGAAAACAACTTCAAAGCCGAAATGAAACGGCTAAATCTAAAGCGTTATGATGTTTGCAGATTGCTAAATTGCACAATGCCAACACTAAAATCACGTTTACAAAATCCGAAATCGTTTACAATTAATGAAGTGTCAATATTACAAGGCGCTGAATTTAATTTGAATGGAATAGAATTAACCTTAAATTTTTAAATTTTATGAAAACAATAAACATTAAAGGAAAAGAGTACATCACAGTTAATGAGCGATTAATTTATTTTAGAACTAAAGATGAATTTAAAGGCTATGGAATCAAAGAGGATATTGTTAGTATTGATGATGCTGAAGGAATTTTTAAAGTAACAATTTATGATTCTAATGGAGAGCCTATTGTATCAGCACACGCACAAGAATACAGAGATTCTAGTTACATAAATAAAACTTCTTTTGTAGAGAATGGATTTACCTCCGCTTTAGGTAGGGCGTTAGGTTATTTAGGAATCGGAATCGATACCTCCATAGCATCGGCAAACGAAGTTCAAAACGCCGTTACAAATCAAAAGTCAGACAATAAAAAATGGCTAACTGAATCACAATTAAACGCAACTTTAAAGGCTACAAAAGACCAAGC
>Ga0222715_10001067_pt1 | contig 26866 bp, 47 predicted proteins | sample C33_9DmetaG_FD_165056 | JGI IMG/M metagenome (GOLD analysis project Ga0222715, IMG submission 165056) | Estuarine water microbial communities from San Francisco Bay, California, United States - C33_9D | ecosystem: Environmental > Aquatic > Marine > Unclassified | place: USA: California...
TTGCAACTGTATAAGCTGATGAAGCATCTTGTGTAATTTGTAAAGTAAAACTTGAAACACCATTAGTTGGAACATTAGTAAAATCTATATCTGTAATATTTTCAGTTAAAGTAATTGTTCCTGTGTTGCCACTATCTAAATCTATTGATATAACTCCAGATGAGCTTGTAACTGCAACATCTGTTTCAGCATAATCAGTTAATGTAATACCTGAAACTGTTGTATCTAAGTTAAGTGTTACTGCACCAGATGTTCCACCACCAGTAAGGTTTGTACCAGCTGTAACACCAGTTATATCGCCCTCGCCAATATAACCTGCCCACGCTGAACCATTGTAAAATTGTAATTCATTGGTATCTGCTAAATAACAAAACATACCCTCTATTGGACTTGTTATTTGTGCGTCCCTTGCTGTACTATCAGCAAATATAGATATGGATTGTTCCATTAAGTAATCATTTACATCTGCTGCTGTTAAGACTTCACCAACAGCAAAAACTTTAAATCCGTTTGCCATATTTTTATTTTATCCTCTCTTTTGTAATCACAATACTATATGTCATTTAATAACCTAACTTATCTGTATCTAATACACCAAATAAGACATTATCTAATCGCATAAATGCCTGGACATCTGCATTAGATAATTTATATGAACAGCTAAATATATCTGGTGTAATGTTATAGCTAATACTGTCTATTATTTCATTTGATGTAATTTGTGATGGACTTCCACCACCTGGTGGCGATAACTCTACTTTAATTAAGTCACCAACTTCTCTTTGTAGTATTGTATTCTGATTTCCTGTAGAAGCTTCTGTTAAATCTACTACTAAGTTATCAAATCTAATTAATGCGTTACTAAATTTACCAAGTAGGAAGTTTGCAGCGTCTAATACTTCTGCGTCATTATCGTTATATAGTCCATCTCTAGTTAATGTCCTAATAAGATATTTACCTTGTGACGCAACATCTTCAGCTGATTGCGTTGTACCACTAATTCTTGTTAAGTTAATAATATTATATATTTCGTTATCATCATTAATGTAATCTACTTTTAAATATGGTATATCAGCACCATCATCACTAAATGTAGCGTCAGGTGCAGATGGGAATGTAGTATGTCTTGACCTAAATGTTAATTTACCATCTTTAGACATAAATAATAAACCATTTTCTGACTGTTCTACTGTTTGCAATATAGATAATGTATTGCCACTTATGTTAGATAATGATTGCATTGTAGATACACCAGTTTCTATATCTCTAGTGCCTGAAAACTTAACTGTACTGCTATTAAGAATATTTTTGATTAATGTACCACTATCAGTACTTGAAAAACTAGCGTCAGATAATTGTGTATTAGCTATCTTCATAAAAGCGTCATTTGCAACAAAATTAGCAAATGAGTTGTTTTTATCAGGATAGCTAAGATTTATATCTGTTACGAAACCTACAAATAAATCTTCGTATGTACTTCCACCATCAGTTGTTGCGTCAACTCTAATAGCTATCATAGGTTCTATACCAGGGTAATAAGGACTAGATGTATTTGTATTCTCGTATTTTCTATTGTTGTTTATAAGTCGTACTGTACAGTTACCAGCTTGAAAGCTATCTAAATCTCTTGAACGTCCTCTACTTATAGATATACTTTGTACATCTTCTGTAACATCTGAATATGTTACAGCACCACCTAATTGTCCTGTATTTAAGACACCACGAACTAAATCATCTAAAGTAAATTCGTTTGCTGTGAAACCTATGCGAACACGTACTGTTGGTTGTGCCATTAGATTACTTGAATTGTTCTATTTAGAGGGCCATTCGCTTGTACATATTTATTAAGTGCATTGACTACTTCATTAGGGTCTGTTACTTCTTTATTGAAGTTTACAGTCATATTTGATGCAACTGCCCCTGTTAATGCCTGTGCTGAAGATAAAGCAGACTTAGATAGATTTTGCATTGTTTCATCTGGACTTACTGCACTAGTTCCTACTACAGACTTAACTTCTGCTGCTTGTGCAAATTTTACTTCTGCAAGTCTTCCTATTTCACCAAAACCTACATCAATACCAATTTTGCTTAATAAGTTTTTAGCCTTAGAAGCAAATCCATTAATTTTATCTATAAATTTATTTAAAGCTCTAATTATACGATTAACCATATTTTCAAAGTTTTTAGGAAGATTAGTTAAGAATGGTGCAACATATTTCTGTACTATTTCAGTCATTTTTCTAAATGCTGGTGCTAAGAGTTTAAGAAGTAGTGAAACTATTGCAATGATTGGTGGTGCTAAATCTGAAAATAGTTGTCCTATAGAAGCTATAAATGGTGCAACTGTTTTAATTGCGTCAGTTAAGTGTGGCCCAACTTCTTGAACCATATCAATAATAACTGGTAACAACTGTTCTACAATTGGTAGAAGTTCTGCACCTAATGTAGCTTGTAATTCTTTTATTTTTGCTTGTGCTTGTTTAGATTTAGTTGCAAAGCTATCTTGTTCAGCATTTAAGTAACCCTGTGTAACTGCTGATTTTTTTGTAATAAGCTCTAATGTTGCTTGTGCTTTTTCTTGTTTTGTAAGTTCACTTGCAACACTTTTACCTGTATTTGCGAATGCTTGTGCTTGTACTTCAGCTTCAGAAATTGCAATACCATAAGTTTTAAGACTTTCACGTTCACCAAGTAATGCTTTAGTCATTGCTTCAAGAACAGGTTGTGTACCACCTTGAACGTTGTTAAATGCTGCTACGTCACCAGCTAAGGTTGCTAAGTTTTGTGAAAAACCAACACTAGCTTCAGCAGACATATCAATACCTTGAAGAACCATACCTGTTGTTTTAAGTAAGTCTTGAAGTTCAAATTCTGCTAATCCAGCTTTTTTACTAAAGTCTTCAATAAATCCACCAAATTGTGGTATCGCTTCACCAAATGTAGCTTCAAATGCTGCTTCAGCTTCTTTAGCTTGTGAAGCTAAATCAACCATATCTTTACCAACAGTTACAGCAGCAACACTTAATCCTGCTATTCCTGCTGCTGCTACCTTACCAATACCACTAGCAACAGTACCAAATTTCTTTAAAGCACCTTGTCCTTTATTGAGTTCTTTAACAAACTTATCAGTTTTACCAATTATTGCTATTGAAACTTTTTTTTCAAACGCCATTATTTAATTGCCTTTACTAATGCTTCATACAAACTATCGTTATATGTTTCTAATATTTTATTCTGATTTTTAGAAATAGTCTTACCTACGACATAACCACCTTTACCTAATTGATAAAATGTACTATCACCTTTATCATATTGGTTACCTATCCAAGGTTTATACTCAAATTTTGCACCAGGACGTGAATAAGGAAGTTTACCTATTTGGTTTCTTGCTATAGCTCTTGTTTTACCAGCTTTTGTAGGAACATACGCTAATCTACGACCAAACTCCATAGATAACGCAGATGGATATCTATCGTTTGTTTTTATGTTTATTTTTGCTTCAGTTCTTGTACCACTTGCAGTCATACCCATAACAGAACGTTGTGCTTTAGGAACTGGTTGTCTACGACCTCTGTTTCTAGCTTCTTTGAGTTGTTCTTTTGCAATTTCTCTATGAAACTTTGACACAGCTTTTAAAACATCTTTATTGCCATATTTATTTAATTCTTTCCTTAATTCAATAAGTTCTGAATTATCTATAGCTACATCTGTTTTCTTAAAAGTCTTTGCCATTTTACTGCTCGTGTTTTCTCTGTATTAGTTCTACTAAAGCGTCAAACATTTCCATATCAAGGTCCATAACTTCGTTTGGACTAATGCCTACTTCTAAGCTAACTAAAGCTATTAAGTCTATGAAACCCTTTATGCTTTTGGGTTGCCACCATTTAAGTCAAGGTCATCAACCTTACTTATCCAGGTGTCATAATCATCTGTTACGCCGTTACGTTTAGCACCTAACCAAGCAAGATATAATAGCCATTCATATCGTTGTTCTTCTTGCAGTACACTAACTGCGATATTGAACTTACGCTCAAAATCAACGATATCTTTTGGTTTAATCTTAACTTCGTATTTTGTGCCGTCTTCCATAACGACAACCATATTCCCCATTAGGAAGTCGCTCTCGTAATTGTACCTGAAGTAGGATAAGCCACAGACATAGTAGCTAATTCACCAACTGCATTTCCAACAGGAATGTGTTGATTAATTAGTATGTTTCCACTATAGCTTGGATTTGTTGCACTTACAGCGTCACTAGTAGGTTTAACAACAAATGATGTTACTGTACCGAATAGTGGCCATAATGTAGCGTCTACTTCAGAAGCAGCGAAATCAGACTGAAATTCAATGGATAAGCTTCCGTCTTTAAGCCCCCCAACCCTCTCATTAAAGGTTGACCCCATAGAAGTTGTCATAATTTCGTCAGCTGAAATTTCAAGAGTAACTGAACTAATATGGTCAGATAAATCTACACTATTAATTGTTACACTTGCGTCATTTAATACAAATTTTGCCAATGTAAACTCCTTTCAAGTTATATTCTATATCTTAATTTATACATTTGATTATGTGTGGTATTTAAAACAAAAACCCCTGGAGTTAGCAACAGGGGTTATTGTCTGTATACGTTAAGGGGGTATACAATATTATACTAACTTAGTCATACTTAGTATATACCTTGTATGACTAGGTTAGTATATTAAATCTATTTTTGATTTTCAAAGTCAGTTACTTGTATAACTGTAGTACCTCTACCTTGTTCTAAAAATCCTTTATACCAATCTTTGTAAAATTGAACAGGTTTATTTCTGTTTCTTTCACTCTCTTGATTTTTATCAATTTCTAAAATGATTTTTAGCTTAATTTTATCTTCTGACATTTTCACTCCTTTTTTTATCTAATGTCTATAACACCATTATATACATACTTTCACAAATTCGTGTGGATTTTAATTAATTTTTATTCTATGCCGATAGCAGCGTGAATAGAGAAACTTGGTGTAGTTCCACTTACTGTGTAGCTTAAACGCCAGTATGTATCAGATGTTGCATTTGTATCAAACTGGTAATCTGCACCTATTGCTGTTATGTCACTAAATGTTATGACATCTGTTGGACTTGTGAAACTAGCGTTATCATCAGATTGTAAAACAAAACTTATTGTTGGTGATGATGTACCACTTACAGCTGTACAATGAATAGCAGCGTAAACTTTTTCACCACTTGCAACTGCACCTAGATTTAATCCAGTAGAAGCACCTGTTGCAGTTAAATCATCATCAATATCAACTGTACCTCTAACGACTTCATCTGATGAGTTAGATTTAGTTACGCTAAATGGTGTAATCTCACCTATTGCACCAAAGATACTATAAGTAAATAATCTTGATTTCATAAAGTAAGAAGTATTACCTACACCTGCTTCTGGTGTTACAGATACAACTAATTCATTTCCAAGGCTTGTACCTAATAATGCGTCAGGTTTATTTGCACCAGCTTCATAAAAGCCGTCCATTGATAATGTACTATCTTTCAAAGATGCTAGTTTCTCTTTAAAGCCCCCACTATTGATAGTTGTTGCATCAAGCTCATCAGCATTAAGTTCTAAATTGACACTAGTGATATTGCTAGATAAGTCGTACCCACCACTAAACACTTTACCATTTTTAAATACAAATTTTGCCATTTATTCTTCCCAAGCTTCGTTTACATCAGGTGTGCTTTTATCATCAGATTTAAAAGTACCATCTTTTTTTCTAGCTCTCTTCTTTTTAATTGTAGTAGGTTCTATGTGTCCTGCTTTCATTAATGTTTTTGCTACATTTTCATCACAAACACAAATAATTGAACCAGGTTCTTCACCTTTTACTTTTTTAGTACCAATAATTTTATATTTAGCCATTAACTACTTCCTATCGTATAAACTTCTAATTCTAAGTTAGCACCAACACCATCTATACCATTTAGATTTACATCAGCAGCATAATTAGACATTCCAACTACTCTTGCATCTGTATTAGTTAGTCCTAAATCTCTATTATTAAATATAACTTGTCTTACACTAGAACTACCACTTCCTGTAATAAATGCGTCTAACTTATCTTGTGCAGTTCTTGCGTCAGCTCTTTGTACTGCAACAAGTACAGTAAATTTATATAAATCTGTTCCCCTTTGCATTGCAAGGTCAAATTCTATGTCACCAGGTAATACAATAGCCACAGGGAAGTTTATTGCATTGTCAGGAATTGTATCGTAACAACGAAGTCCATCTATTGTTCCAATAGTGGTTTTTAGGCCATCACGTATTTCAGATAATGTAGCCATTTATGCAATGCCTATAGGTGTTTTCCTAAATGGTGCAATAAGTTTTGTAACTTCTCTATTTTGTTGAACACTTACAACGCCAAAGTCACTTACACCTGCAACTCCTAATGGTGCATTACGCATAGCAAATAATTCAGAAGCTAACATTAATGTAGCTTGTTTAATTTGTTGTGGTACAGAAGCATATCCCCATTTAGCTGTTATTTCTGCTCTTGGTCTATTACTTCCAATATCTAATGGCCATTCATAGTTGCTATCACTAATAAGTTGTATTTCGTAGTATGGATTTCCTGTTATACCACCTACTACGCCATTTAATGGTAAAACTTGGTAATCTGTTGATGGGACTGTTACTTCGTATGTTCCGTCATCTGTATCGTCATATTTTACGATAAGTCCTGTAGTTGTAGAAATGTCATCAACATTTAAATTGTATGGGTGGTCTGCAAAAAATACACGTGCTGAAACGCTATCATCTTGATAAAAATAACGACCACAATAAGCATCTATCTGCCTACTTGCAGCGTTAATAGCATCATCTAATAAAGTATCATCAGCTGTGTCTGTTGTTGGAATACCAACGAACTGTTTAAGTTCGTCTTGTGTACAGTAGCCGTTTACAATGGCCATTTATACTATTCCTTTATTTCAGCTTTTTTATCTACTTTTTTTTCAGCTTTAGGTTTTTTAGAAGCTGTTTCAACTTTAACACCCATATCTTTAAGTGCTTTTTTAACATCTTCAGCTCTATCAGCTTTACCTTGTAGCTCATAACCTTTAAGTTCTTTTTTTAAAGCTTCTATTAATTTGTCATTCATATAAATCTTATTCCTTTGGTTAAGTGCGTCAGTTGCCTGACGCACTTATACCACTCTTAATTAAAAGGTTGGTGTTACCAATCCTGTTCCTGAAATTTTAGAAATTCCAAGAGGTTGTCTACCTGAAGCAAATGCAGAGTATCCATAAACAACTAATTTAGTTGTTAATGAACCAGCATTTGTTTCTTCAAATTTCATTTGGAAGATACCATCTTCAAATAAAATGTGGTCGTCAGCTTTGACAATATAGATTTGGTCTTCGTTAGTACCTGCACCAGCGTTTGTTACAACGTTAGCGTCAGTAATAACTGGAATACCTAAAAGGTTTCCTACGACGTTTCCATATTTACCAGCTTCACCTACGCCCATTGGATTTTGTGGGTTATTTCCAGCAGGTAGTACTAATGGTCTATTAGAACTATCTAGTCCAGCTGTGATGAAACCCCATCTTCTTGGGTGCATAACAATTGCTGTTGCAGGTGCAAATCTGTTTGAGTTAACTTCTTGCACAGCGTCAGCTAATTTAGGATAAAGCTCTGCAACTGTTGGTGAAGCATCAGTATAAGTAGTTTCATTAACTCCTGATACTGAAGCAATACCTAAGTGTTGCCCTGATGAACCTGAACCATTAAGCATTTGGTCGTCTAGTTCTGTATAATATGCAGCAACTAAGTCACCAAAGATAACGTTCTCTAATGAGAAACCAGGTTGTCCACCTCTTTCAAGTGCTTGTCTAGAAACATCTTGTTGTCCAGCGATTGTATTAACGTTAACTGTTAATAAGGTATCGTCCATATCAGTTTCAGATACAGCTGAATTTTCTGATGCTTGTACAGCAGCAGATGAACCAGTTGTAATTCTTGAAATTTCAACTTTGTTACCAAATGCAGGTAATGTTTCTTTTTGGATTGCGTTATAGAACGCACTTCCAGCTCTTGCTTTTTCTGCGAATTTATCAACTAGGTATTGTGGAACTACAAGTCCTGTGAAAGCACCTGTTCCAACATCTCTAGCTTCAAAGTCTTGATGTTTTCCAAGTCGTTCTTGTGCTTTAAAGTCACCTCGTCTTGCTGCATAAGCATCAGCAATAAATGAAGCTTCGCCACCATCTCTATACATATCTGGCTCGTTAACTTCTACAATGGCTTCTGTATCGCCCAAGTCTTCCTCTTCAACACCAAGTGCATTTCTGCTCTCTTTTACAGCTTGAATAACTTCAGCAGCTTCTCTAGCTTCTTCAACTTTGTCATTAAGGTCTTTGATTTCAGCAATTAAGTCAGCTGAACGCTTGAATTTAGCGTCAAATTCTTCATTTGCTTCGTCCATACCATCAAGTTCAACAGTTAAAGCATCAAATTCAGCTACTTTAGCTTCTCTAGCTTCAATGAGTTTTTTCATTGTTGTTTCCTTTGTGTTTTTGCTTTTACTTCTGCGTAAGGTGTACTTTAAATAAAATTTAAAGGACGGCGTTACGACTTTTTGCGTAGGTTTTCAAGTTCTAACTGCATTTTAAGCAATTCAACTTTTTTATTACTACGCTCTTTTTTATTAATATCCTCTTGTGGTTCGTCATCTTGACGTTCCTCTAGTTTATTAATAAAACTTTCTAAAACTTCTGCTGCTTTATCGCCACTTCTAGCTTCAATTAATTCTTTATGTAAGTTGTCAATATCAACGCCTCTAAGTTTTGCACCTGCCCAAGGATTAGCTGGATATGTTACTACAGATACATCAAATAATTTTGCTTCTGTAACACTTCTATTTTCACCTGTTGCGTCAAACTCATCTCTTATAGCAGCAAACGCAAAAGACATTTCATTTAAGTCACCACGTTTCATAGCACTTGCAATTTCTGCAACTGTTGGGTTAGCTGGGTCTAATTCAGCACGTACAAATAAACCATAATCATCTTCTTCTAGTTGTAATGTACCTGATGATGTTCTAGCTAATGGAATACCATCGTGATTAACTAAAAATCTAACGTCATCTTGTTCTTGTAATGTTTTCTTGAAAGCACCAGGTTTTATTGTTTCTGTATAAGCACCTTGTTGGTCACGAACACCATAACCTTTATTGAATACACTAGCATATCCTGTAAACAGTAATGTATCTTTATCATCATCATTACGTTGCTCTACTGCTGAGAATGTAAAACTTCTATTTTCAGTTTGTCTTTCCATTTCTTTAAGAATAGTTGACCTTTTTTGCATATTTAATGTTTGTGATATAGAAATAGCATTATCAAAATTATCCATTAATCTAAACTCCTTTTTCTTTTTTTTATTACTTCTAGGTTCTAATTCACCCTCACTAATCAATTGAGATACTTTGCGTTCTGCCCAATCACCTGCTTGTGTTGGATTAGACCAAGGATTTGAACCCCATAATAAGAATGCCACATCTGACGCTCTCCAAGTCATAGGGTCATTAGGGTTAGTTTTTTCTCTATCTAAATCTGATAAATGTCTTTTATGCCAGGCACTAATTCTAACTATTTTATCTATACTTAATTCTTCACCATTAGCCATTTGTCTAGCTTCTCTTTTAGTTTTATCAGTAAGTCCATCACCAGCTCTATTTAAATTATCTAAACCACGTTGTGCATTTTCTTGCATAAATTTTGGTGGTGTTCTATCTACAGCTCTATTTTCAGTAATGATATCTTCTGATTTTTCTTCTTTTTGTTTAGCTTCGTTAATTAAAATAGCTTGAAGTTGTTTTTCAGCTTCTTCGTGTGTTTCGTGACAACCCATAATACGATTATCATCAAGTTTTACTACTGCGTGTCCTTTACAATCAGGATTTTTCATTTGAATTTCGTATGGCATTAATCAGGCCTTAATACAACAATATTCCCACTAGTACTATCTGAAAGTGCATATAATTCATTATCTTGTGGTATACGTAATTCCATTGTTGCGTGTGTTTCCAAATGCAATCCACTTGAAGCTGTTACAGTACTACTTCCTAAATACATTTTATTTCCGTGATTATTGTGTAAATAAATATGTTGTTCAAAATTTTGTTTATCTAATATTTTAACTGGTGTAGTTGTACCTATTGTAAAACTTGCACTAATCATTTGATAACTCATTTGTTGGGTCGTGTTGGTCTATACCTGTAGGTGGAATTGCTGGGTCTATAGGACTACCACCAATAATTCCTTGGTAGAATTTATCGCCACCCTCATAAGGTTCTAAATCCATCTTTGTTCTTGCTTCATTTGGTGTCATAATTCCAGCAGATATAGCAGCTTGAAAACTTCTTACTCTACTTAATTGGTCACCTCTAGCAAACTCGTCTGTATCTAATTTAACAAATTGTTTACCTGGTAAAAGTGTTGTTAATCCATCTTCTATTCTTCTAATCCAAGGTAACAATGTATATCTAATAAAAGCTAATCCATTACTTTCAATATTTGAATATACATTTGAACTATCTTTTGTAAGAAGTAGATGTGCAGGTATTCTAAATACTCTAGCAATCTCATTTACAATTTGTTCTCTTGCGTCAATTAATTCTTTACCTGCTGCTTCTTGAATACTCTTCCAACGTAATCCACCTGTTAACACAGCAGGTTTTCTATTTCTATTATGTGTTCCTAACCAACTATCTCTTAAAATTTTTGCTTGTTCTTCTGTTAATTCTCTATCAGTTTCTAATACTGAAGATGGTGTAGCACCTTGACCATACCATTGTGCAATGTGTCTTTCCATAGCCAAGGCCAGTCCGTAGGTATTACTGTTCGTGCGAAGTGGACTGACCCCGACCAATTGCCCTGGGTACTGAAACCAAGTTAAATGAAGCATATTGTTTTGTGTAATTCTTTTTTCAGTTTGTTTCATTTTATTCTGAATAAGAAAAACTTTTTTACCATTCTGCTTCTCTACTTTAACTTTTTCAGGGTGTATTGGTGTCAACGCAACAGCTCTACCTTGTCTGTCTTTATCAACAAATACAAATGCGTTTCCGTGCATTGCAAGTGAAGTAATTATTTCGTGTATAACTTGAAATATTGTTTCATTTTGATTTGGTGTTTCTAAGAACTTTGGTTTAGGTGTATAGATTGTTTTTTGTCCGTCTATTCTAAGTGTTTTGATTGGAAGTAAAGCAATGCTATCAGCTAATAACGATACTGCACTAAATACTGTTGATATACCAAGTGCAGATATTTCATTTACTTTTTCACCTGTGTAGTTATGTAAACCACCCTCACGCAATGCTAGTAAATCACTAAGATTACCATTTTTTGCACTACGCTGTTCTCTTTTAAAAATACTCATCTATTTATATAAATATAACTTCCTGCAATTAAGAATATACCAGCAACGATTAATGTTACTGCTAACTTAAATAGCATATATACTCCTACAAGTATAAGTGCTAAACCTACTAGTTCAGCTATTGTTGTTATTAAGTCTTTCATAAGTTTATTATAGCTACGTTAGGGTTTTCATCTGGTATTTCTGGTGCAGTAATTCTATCTAGTAACAATACCATTGCTATAGCACCATCAATTTTTCTTTTACTTCTACCTTTAGATAATCGCCAACCATTGTCTGTTGTCTTTTGTGCAGCAGATAATACTTGGTCTGTAAATGTTGGGTCGCCATCGTGTCTAACACTATTGTTTGCAATTAACTCGTAGCTTTGACCACAAGCAGGTATCATTCTGGCGTGTGTCTGTGGGAAGTTAACCATTGGAATACCTCTATCCATTAAGACTTGTGCTGAACGTTCAAAGAATGCAGGGTCATACGCAACTTCTTTAATTTTATATTTTGTTGCTAGTTCAATAATAAAAGCTTCTATTTCTTGTATGTCTAAAAAGTTATTGCCATCAGGTATCCATATTTTTGATTTAAGTCGTATGATGTCATCTTTATCTTTTTGACCATATACAACTGCACACGTATCGTGACGAAGTGCCATATCAATTCCTACAAAGGTATCTGCACCAACAATAAGTTCTAAATCTTCGTCCATACAATTTGACCATTGTTCAGGACTTATCCAACTTTCCTCATCAATTCTTGTCCATTGATTTAAGTGATAACGTTGAAATTCATTTAGTGGTAATGATTTATGCCTACGTCTTAGGTTTTCTATTGGCCACCAATCATTCGTAATTGCAGGATTTACTTTTTCCCATACTTTTTCATCTGTAGGGTCATCTTCTTCTTTTGCACCAATCCACTTAAAATAAAATTCAGGGTCTTGTTGTTTACCAGCTTCTTTCAATAGCCCACGTTGATACATACGACCTGCCATACTATCTAAGTCGTGTCCTGCTGTTGTAATGTTTACAATAAGTCCATCTTTACGTTTAGCTGTGTTATTAGATAAAACGTAATGTACACGTTCTAAGTTTATATTATTCCACTCGTGTATCTCATCAGCAATAAAGCAACTATTTCTACCACCATCAGCTGTACCTGCTTTTGCTGCAACTCTAAAAGCTCTACCAGGTGCATTTTTAACCTGTATTTCATTTTCAAATGTTTCTACCATTCCACGAAGTACTGGACTTTCCTCGCACATTGTTTTCATAGTTCCAAATACTAAGTTTGCTTGTTCATAACTAGCAGCTGCTACAGCAACAAGTGGTGATACAACACCTGAACCGATTAGCTCGTATAATCCAATAGCAGCAATTAAGGCAGATTTGCCGTTTCCTTTTGGTAGTCCAATTAAAGCTTCTCTATATTTTCTTTCACCATTATCGTTATATTCATATAATTCATAAATCAGTGCTTTTTGCCAATCATCTAATAAAAATGGTTCACCATAGAAATCACCCTCGCCGTGAACTACAGTTTTTTGAATAAACTTAACAACTCTATCGCCTTTTGTTTCAGGTAGTGTAATCATTCTTCTTCTTCAAACTCCGTATCTATCCAAGATATGTGTACTCTTTTTCCGTCTTTTAAATATACCCAATCGTCTTTACGCATTATTCAGTTGGGTCATACATTGTATAAAACAATGTTATTTCTTCTAATGGTTCTATATCTTTTTTTGTAATTAAATATTTAAATCGCTGTACTTCTTTTAACTCGCAGTTAGGTGTTTTACTATGGTTAATAAATCCACCAAGTGGTGTTCTGTAAATCTTTTTTGTTACAGCGTCAGTTAGATGTGTTATTCCGACCAATGTATTTTTACGAATATGCTTTATAGCGAATAATCCAAGTCCATCAATCTTGCTTGGTTTGATTGTTAAATAATTTGGTAATGGTCTATATTTTGTCATTTTTAATTAACCACCAAGCTAACCAGTTAATGCCAATAATAATAAGTACTATAAATAGCCAATCAAAATTCATTCTTTTACACCAAACTTTACAGTATCAACCTTGTAAGGAACATATTGTAATTTTTCATTTAATATATTTAATGCACTATTTAAATCATTTGATTTAATATTCATATTTAACTTTACTTCAAAATTGTAATTTTCCATCACTCCTCTTCTTCACATTCATCACAGATGAACCTACTATCATCTTCATCATAGAAAAACTTATAACAACGCCAACAATCTAGTATCCAGGTTACTTTTTTATCTGACATTTGTTACACCTATCTCTACCATTAGAATACCAGTAATCATTACAAATTGTGCAAGGTTCTAAAATATCTTTATTTTTATTATCAATCATTCTTCTTCAAGCATAAGAAGTCTTGGGTCTTGTAATTGTTTTTCTTCGTCTGCTTGAAGTAATTGCTGTAATTGATGAAAGCCCATTTGATTTTCACCATAAGCAATTCCAAGTCTTTGACGACTAAGTGGTGTTAATCCTAATTCCTGTTCTAGTTTTAAAATCTTCTCTTCAAGCTTCATTGTCAAAGTAATTAATGGATTAATTGTTGCCTGGCCTTTTGAACCAGTACTTAATAATCCTGCATTACCTTGTCGTGCAATAGTTTTATTTGCACGCTCTACTTCGTCATAAAATTGAAATAAACGATATAAAGCTGGTAAATCAACCATTTGAGTTGCAGATGATATTTCAGATGACCAATATTCGTCCCAATACCTTTTTGTAGATGTAGTCCATTTAGAATTTGGTAATGGTTTTTCAATACCACCTTTACCATCTATTACAGTAAGTGAATTATCTCTATGGCCAACTAGTTTGTCTTTTTGCTTAGGTAAGCGTCCTCGTTTTCCCATATACCTATCTTAATATATGCCTATATCAAAATCTTACATAAAACACTAATCTTTTGTTTTTGTTTAACAAGGTTTAACAAAAGAACTATATGCGAAAAAAAATTTTTTTTAAAAAAAAGCATAAATTTGGGCAGAAAAAAAGTGTGCTAACTACGTTTGGGTGGCAGACACTTACGTACAGAAAAAAAATAGTACCCCCATACCCCATATCTATTGAGTTTTTACCAATTATTACCAAAATAGAACATTTGTTCTATATTTATTATCTATGGGCTATTCCTCTACGTTTTTTATGACAATTTGCACATAAAACTCTTAAATTTGCCATATCGTGACTTCCACCTTTACTTACTGGAATTATATGGTCAACTTGTAGCTTATTAGCATTGTTTCCCTCTGTTCCACACCATACACAGTTTCTTTGTGCTTTCCTTATAAGGTTTCTATTACGCCTATACTCAGGGTCATCATACGCCCGTCTTATCCCCCTCTTATAATTTTTTTTATATACTTGTTTAGGTTTATGTAACTCGCAATGACTTGTATTACTTTTACTTGGTATAAATAACTGCCTACATACTAAACAAGGTCTATAACTTCTTGTCATTTATTCTTCTTCTGCAATATTATTCCAGCAACTATTACATACACTATGGTCTTCATCTTCTTGCGTAATTATATTTTTACAAAACATACAATAACCTGAAAATGGTTTAGCTTGTACATTACCTATTGATACTTGTCTATTCCAATAATTATTTAATCCATCACTTAGTTCAGTCATTATTTATTCCTTTGTTTCTTTTGCCAGTTCTCTAAGTTTTTTCTAGTACAGGCTTTACACCACGAGGTTTTATTACCTATGCCTTGTGGTCTTTTACTAAATTCATTAGCTACTTTACGAACCTCACATTTTGTACATATCTTGCTTATAAGCTGACCATAATTATTAAACTCTGGTCTTGATTTGCTTGGCTTCTCTCTATCTAATAATTTATCTGATTGTTTATTATTTTTCATTTCTATATGACAAGCAACGCAGTAATGTATTCTTCCACCCCAGTTGGTTGTATCTATTGCGAAACCTCTTGTTTTTCTATTACATTTCAAGCAGCGTTTTTGTTTTAACTTACCTTTGTTATCAAACTCTGGTTCTATGATATCTAATGTTTTATAAGTTTCTGTAAGTATGTGTTCTAGTTCTTTATAATCTTTTGCTTTAATACGCTTTCGCACTCTCTCTGGTAATGCGTATGTTCCATTACTTAAATCATTTTCTAATGCGTAGGCTAAGCATTCTACATTGACTGGACATTGTTTACATAGTGTATGGATATCCCAGTATTGTTTATCTGTATATTTTTTATGTGTACCAGGGAAGAATAATTCCATTGGCATAGTGTTACACGCAGCTTCCTGTTTGAAGTCCATAGTATAAGAATAGCAAATGATATTTAATTTGTGTTTATTTTATCAAGCAACTTAACCCCATAAGAGGTTAAATTGCTTTAAGTGTTTTTTGCAAGTGGGTTTTCTATGCCCACTAATTGATAGATGGTTTTTTTTAGGGTTTAAAACCAACCCGTTGCAAATGTAGCAAAAATACTTTCTGCAACAATCGCATTTTGTGTAGTCGTAAAACATTGTTCACTCCTAATATGGCTTATACTTCCTTTTGCCCTCTTAATACCTTATGTCCGAACTTTTCCGAAATTTCCGTTTTTAAATAAATATTTTTTTAATATCTTTTATTTTCTGTAGAACTGTAATAATATTCATCACCAACTTTGTAATGTTTAAAATCTTTAATCACGTAATACCAAGTTTCACTCATTCCAATACTTCCGTTAGTTTTTGAATTAAAAGTTTTTCTAGTTTCTTTACGAAGCAACCCTAAATTATATAAACATTTTGCACATACAAAATTTTTATCTTCTTCAAAGTTTTGAATATCATTACCAAATGCTTTTACCCAAAACTCTTTACCACAAATTGAAGTATGATTATCTGTTAATTGTAATGTCTTTAAAGATTTTGTATCATAATTAACAATGTGTCGCATATTTTTTGTTTTTCTTGAAAAATAAGCAACATTTAAGTTTGTTGTGTCACCTTTAAAGATAGCTTTTTGCATACCTTTTTCAGTTACTTCTTGACCTGTGTAGTTTGTGTAATTTTTGTTTGTCATCGTCTAATATAGATATACGTAGACTTTTGTAATTTTTGGAATAATTTTTTATTTTTTTTTATAAATCTTTTAAAATTTCTTTAGTTTCTTTTGATAGTTCAAATATGTGTGCTTCTAAGATTTCATTGCTAAGTGATACTATTTCCTGATATAAAGTACTTAATAGGACTAACATTCCATCTCTAGATATTTCTTTTTCTATTTGTAGCCCTGTTTGTTTGTATCCCTGGTACTGAAACAACTGTACATCATAAGTATCATTGTCATTGTATCTAATACACATTCTTGTTTTTTCATTTAAGTTAGGCCAATCAATAGTGAAGTTCATACCACCACAATGTCCAAATGTTTCGTCTTTAATTGGTTCTATTGGCTCAACATCTTTAAGCCAATCATTAAAACCCATAACATTTGCTACAAGCCCTTTAACTTCTTCGTATCCTGCGTTCATATCACACATACCTTTATTGTATATACTAAATGCCAATTATTTGCGATTAATTCCATATTTTTTCTGTAATTTCTCTAGTTTAGCAATTGGTAGAAGTATTCCTTTAGTGTCGTTATTATCACCACCAGCAACATCTCTATCTGTTCCTATATATTCCCTTGCTAATTCTTTAACCTTTTTAACAGGTAATATAATTTCTTTTATCTCGCCGTTTTTTTTAAAAAGCAGCAATGCCCATAAATTAGCTTCTGTACTTGCAATACCACTTCTTCTACCTTTGTACTGATATTCAAGATAATGATTTCCTGTTTCTTCCCATTGATGTTGTTCTGATTTAACTTCTATAAGACTTATAAACGTATCATCATAATAAACTGCTATATCTGAATATCTGTAATCAAACCCTTTTTCGTGGCTTGGATATGCTTTCATTCTTTTACCAGTAAAACGTTGGATAATATATTCTTCGCCAATATCACCTTTTTTCTTATCAGCTAGAAATTTATCGTGTGCTTCTTTACTGTTCATTTAAACCAATTTAATTTCTCTTGTTTTGTTAAACCAGGTAATTCAATTGTTCTATGTTGAATTAAATCTTCAGGTTCTACAGATGTTGGTAAATATCCAATTCTTTTGCTATTTATTTCAGACATAATGTTTCTATTTTCCTGTAGTGCTGTAATTAAATATTCTTCAACAGCTTCACATCTTCTAACTAAATTTTCTAACTCAAAAAATTCTGTTTTTTTATGTGACCAATCTTTTTCAATAGTTACTAATGTAGGTTTTTTTACTGTGTTTTTTTCCATTTCTACTCCTTTTTATTTTTAGTATATCAAACAGTTAAGACATTTCATTGTTCATTCCTCATCATTTGTAACCACTTGTTTGTATCTTCCCAACACCAGCGACTTGCATTCCAATGATTAAAATTAGTATAGCCGTGCATATCATACAGTAAATGACTTGCAAAAGTTAGATTATGTTCAGGATTAAATTGCACAAATCCAAAAATTGGGTCATACATATCCCATTTAGGTATATCATATTGATTTTCTACCCAACCCCACGTCATTGGTATTGCCTGGACTAAACCACTATCACCTGTAATATCTTGATATCTATGTGCAGTAGTTTCAAATCTACTTTCACACCAAATAATTTTTACAATTGTTTCTACATCTTTAATAGCAAATTTTTCTATAATTTTGTCTGAATACTGTACACAATTCTGTGGTAGATAGTCATCACACTCTTTAAATAGCTCTATTTGCTCTATAGTTGGTGTTATTCCCATACTAAAGCTATTTATGGCCATATACCAAGCAAGTAAGCATTTAGTTATCATTAGCCCATTCTAGTAGCTCTTTATTGCCCAACATTTCTTTTATTTCATCTGCTGACTTGTCTTTTACACCATTTAATAGTTCTGTGTGATTTAATATGCTATTTACTGTGGTGTATTTTTCACCATAAGTTAATGCAACATTTCTTACAAGTGTTGGTATTTCATCAACAGTAATACCTGCTTCATACAGCTGTTTAGCACAGTTATATAACTGACCCCATTTGTTTTTAGTAGGTTTTTGTATATTAAAGGTCTTTAACAGCATATTTACATACTGTGTTTGCTGATATTTGTTATAAGGTGAAAAATCTTGATTTTTCTTACTTATAGTTGTATTGGATATAGTTCTACTGGATATAGTTTGGGTGACACCAGTGTCACCAGTCCTGGTGTCATCTGTGTCAGTACCCCTAGTGTCATCTGTGTCACCACCCCCTATGACATCTGTGTCAGTAGGTACTGAATTATTGATTTTTACTGCAATTAACTCATAAATATTGGTTTCATTATCACCATCTTCTTTTGGTCTTCTTTCAATTAAAATTGCACCTTTATCTTCTAGTTCTTTAACAGCTCTAATTGCAGTTCTTTCACTAGCACCCATAGTTTCAGCTAATCTTCTATAACTTGGATAACATTTCTTTGTATTATTATCTGCAAATTTACTTAATGCTATATATGCACTAACAGCTTGTATAGAACAAACTTCGTGTACCCAATAAGGAACTTGTGCAAAATATACTTGTTTTTTAACATAATTTTCTGACATATCATTCAACTCCTACATTAAGACCTAAAACCCAACCTTTTTCTTTAGCTTGTTTATAGTCCATATCTTTATATTTTTTAAATGCTTCAACACCAGGTTTATATAATTTGTTTTTTCTATAAAGCTCAACTGTTTTATAAAATACAGCTTCTTCAAATGATTTCCAACCTTGTGATTTAAGGTAAGCACCTAAACTACCTGGTTTATCTTTTTGTAGCTCTTCTATTTTTTTTCTATCTTTAGTTTGATTAATTTTTTCTACTAAGTATTCGTTATAAAGCTCTTTACAACGTCTTCTTAATTTAGGCCAACTAAAAAACTCACTACCCTCATCAAGTTGTTCTACAGCAGCTTTACCTAATATATCATCAGGGAATATAGCAAAATCTGCATATAAACTTTTTATATTGTTTGGGTCAGTTTTAACATTTGACCATCTTGTGCTAATCCAGTTAGCCCAATAAATAAATTCTTCTTTACTTAACTTATTTGTTTCTAATTCGTTCATTACACTCCTGTTCCAAGGGGACGATTACTTCAACTAATCGCCCCTCGTCATTATATACCAATTCCATTAAAATGGTGGTTCTTGTTCAACACCAGGTTCATTAGCGTATTTTTCTATGAAGTCTGTGTCGTTTTGCTTCATTATCTTGTTTTCTAAATTGGCGTATTCGTTTTCGTCCCAACTAGCCCAAGGATATCCCTTACCTGTGTCGCAACTATTTTTGTTACTGCACTTCCATAAAGGTTGTTTACCTTGTGCTGTTTGTCTGTTGTCATAGACCTTGCTATTACATTCAGGACATTTTGGTTCAAATTTACTTGCACCAACTTTTACAACATCACGTGGTTTACTGTTATCAATTTCTTTTTCTTCATAATCAAAAACAGCACCAACTGCGTCTATTGTTCCATCTAACAAATAGTCATAAAATTTATCACTAACTGTTATTATTTTTTCTACTTGTGCTGACAAATCTTCAGTCATTGAAAATTCATCTTTTGCTAAATCTATTGCTGCTTTTAATGCAACTGACTTAGCTATATTTTTACTTGTATCTGACATACTATTTACCTCTTCTTTCCGTCTTCAACTTTATTTGTGAATTTAGAATTTCACTATGACAAAATTTACACTCTAAGCTGTGCCATCTTAAATGTGTAACTTGCAATTCTTTATTGCAATTGTCGCAGTCAAATCTAAATGTTATTGGCTTAGCTCTCATTAGAATATATTATCTTTATGTAGAACTTCGCCATTTGATAAACGCTTCTCAAAATCAAAGAGTTTATCATTTGCACGACTTAATAATTTATCTTCTATAACGATACTTAAATGTACTAACCCTAAAAATATAGCTAAAAAACCAATTGTTGCTAGTACTAAAAATAATATAAACATTATTTCACTCCTTTAATTACTTTTTTTTTATTTGTACATTTCCATTCATAGTTAGTGTGACTACCATAACTGTGACATTGTCTTTTTCTTTTGTAACAATTACTACACAAACTACTCATTTCTTCATAGTTTTTAGTACTCATTTTCACTCCTATTTTTTCTTATACAAGAATTATATAACAAAAAAAATAATTATGTGACAAAAAAAATAAAAAATTTGACGCATATACTATATGTTGTGGTACTATATATAGTATCTTAATCATTTCACTCCAATTTAATGTATAAGATAAAAAAGGTGGGTTCATTCCCACCTTTTTCTTTATGGATTACTTTTGGTTTTCTTTACGAACTAGATAAGCTGTAATCGTATCTATAAAACTATTCGCAATGACAATTAATACTGCCATCAACACAGTTACATATTTGAATAATTGTTTCATTTTCTTTTTCTTTTAAGTAGCAACACTTGCACATTATTGTTTTACCTTTTTTATAACTATACCTAATACTAAAGCTATTGTTGCAGTTCTCGCAGCGATGATAAAATGCCCTGGACTTAAATCAATTCCAGATGTCATTCCCAAGATACAAGCAACAAATGGCTTGGCCCAGTCCTCCACATTGTCTTTAATAAGTTTCATTATCCACTTATCTTAAAAAGTAATTCGTTAAATAAACTTTCCTGCACATCTAAATCTTTTTCTAATATGCGTAGTTGTTCCATCATTGAACTATGTGCAATCTGTAATTCTTCTATGGTGTTAAACAACCAACCTATTATTGCAACGAGTGCTGATAATAAAATTGGCATAATAACTTTTGTGTCTAATTTAATAGTTGCCATTATGCACCCATAATGAAAGTACCAATAATCATTGCAACTGTTGCAATCAATCCAAGTACTTTATAAAATTCTGATTTGTCTAATTTTGTATCAAGCTTCTCTTCAATTTTATCTAGCTTGTCTAAAATCATTTGGTTTAACTCCTTTTGTGTATAGCCGTTACCTGATTTTGAATTAGACATTATGGTAAATCGTCCTCTGACATATAGATGTCGTCTGACCAAGTATAAGACTTGTTGTAATAATTTCTATTTTCCCAATCGTAATTACTTATTCTTGTAATAACGTTACTAATATCTTTTAAAAAAAATCCTAGTATAAATCCTATTATGTAATCCATAAATACGATTATAAACTACTAAATCTTAATGACATAAGATTGGATATTATTTATATGTTTGTGATGGTTGATATTGCTCTAAGCCGTTTTGAATAGCTGATAACATTGCAACAAATCCTGATAGTGCAGCATTTGTCCATACATCAACAGCAATGATATCTGTACCAGCAGCGACCAATATTCCGATAAAAGATTGGATAAAAGTTCTTACAGCTTTGATTGCAATATATTTCCAATACTCTTTTGCGTTAGTCTTTTTCATAATTTCCTTTAGTCAATTTTATATATTCTATTTCTAAAAGTTTTGCGTATGTTATAGGATTGACTTGACCATTAATTGTGACAATATCTTGTAAATGTTTTTTCTGAAATGCTATAACAGCTTTTTGTGTGTTTTTTCCATAAATACCATCTGTAACTAAATGTGATTTCATAGAACTGTTTAATAACGTTTGTATTCTTTTTATTGCACTACCTTTGTCACCAATATTCCAGTTATATATATCTTGATTAATATTTTTTACTTTATCTTCTCTAATAGATACTAATCTAGCTTCTATTAATTTATCCCACGCTTTACCAGGACACGTTGTTTTCTTAAAAGAATTATGTGGTCTAAGTTCGCCACCTACTTCACGCCATAACCACTTTACTGCATTTATAGCAGCTTCACTTGGATAATCATCTGCATTTGAACCACCAAGCCATACAACACTTAAATAATGCTTATTGTTGTAGTTTGTATCTTGTCTATCTTTACCACCTTGACTTGCAGAACGATTTTCAAACCCTCTACATTCATAAAGGTTACCACTATCCCCTACTGCAAAACTATACGCAATATCGTTCCATTTCCTTGTATTTTGGTGTAAATCTTGGATTTGTAGTAATTGCTTTTTCTCTTCTTCTATAGAATTTGCTTTAGGATAAGCAGACCAATGTACGACTAAACCTTTTATTTCGCCTGGTTTTGCAAATCCTTTTTTTGGTGGTTTAGCGTTCCAAAAATCTCGTGGCTTTATACTCATAGGTTTTTTTCTCAAAACTTCCCTTGTAGCTTACAGGAATATTTTACTATGGGTATTTATGCAATTGTTATTAAAGATATAGTTTTAATAAACGTTATCTAATAACATTTATATTGTTCCATTTTTCTTTACCACCAACAAGGAATGTTAAGATACCAGGGTTACTTCTATCACCCTTAGTATTCTCGAACCATTCACTTCCTTGGTCAAGGGTAGGTGCTTGTATAATTAATCTATCTGATGTTTCATACGAACTAAAGAAATGATAATGACCCATAAGCAATATATCTGCATCAGCTATTTCGTTTCTAGCAAGTGATTGATTAGCTAACCACGTTTTTGCTTTAGCTTGTGCATTACCACCACCATACATTTGGTGGCCGTGGGCTAATGTAATTGTGACATCTGATATATCAAATGTTTGTGACAATTCATTATCAGGAATAATAAAGTCAATCCTATCTTTAAAGGCAGGTGCTTCACTAAATATTTCTTGTAGTTCTTCAGCTAACTGTACATCTCTATTATCACCAAAAGATGTGAATGCTTTGCCGTTCTTACGTGGTTGGCCGTGATTTCCAGCTATGAAACAAACAATAGATTTTTCAAACATAGGTGCTATTTCTTTTATAGCCATATACGCCATACGTCTAGCAACTTTTTGTTGTTGTCTAAAATCTAGTTCTACTTCAAACTCTTGCATATCATAAAAACCTGTACAACCCTCTACAATATCACCTAATCCTGCAAACAATACTTGGTCAATTTGTTCTATCTTCTTCAAGTATTTAATATGCTTTTTAATTTTAGGTATTGCATTTGTAAATTGTTCAACAGTTTTTTCTGTACCTTTTTTACCTATTTGCCAATCAGATAAAGCTATAACAAGTGTTTTACCTTTTACCTTTTTAGGTTTATCTAATGGTTTTTTTCTTTTAGCTTCTTTTAGCAATAATTTAAAATCATCATCAGGCATAAACAATTTATCTGAAACAATCTTTGCTTTAAAATAATACAAACGTTCAATGTTTCCATTACCTATATTGCTATCCCAAAATCTGATTTCAGCAGTACCAGGTACTACAGAATATTTACTAGCATCTTTACCAAAATAACTTTCCAGTTGTTCTTTCCAATCAACAGAATTGTTTTTTTGTGGACTAGATACTATTTCACCTGATTTAGTTTCTTCACTATAAGAAACACCTGGTGTAAATTTTGGTGGGTGCTTTACTTCTTTTTTCTTTTTATTTGCGTTCCTAGAACTTTTAGTTGCTAAAAACTCTTCGTATGATTTCCCCATTGTTTAATTCAACTCCAATTCATTGTCATAAGCGATACGTGCAACAATCTTGCGTAAACCCTCTATGCTTACTTGTTGTTGTTTTTTCTCAAAATATAGATATTCAGCAATGCTTAAATAACTATATGTTCTGTTATCGTGTGTATCTTCTTTTTCCATACACTGTTTCAATAACTGAATAATTAATTCAGTATTTTCAGGATATTTAAGTTCATATTTACGATATTTTTTTATTCGTGTTTGTTTCTTTTGAACAAATTCATCAAATTCCATTTTACACTCCTTATAAATGTCCAATACTCATACCAATAGTATAACCTGTATAAGACAATTTTTTAGGATTTAGATATTATATTTTAAGTTAAGATATTCTTTTAATAATTCTCTATATTCTCTTTTAGCACCTGAAATAGTACGACCATCATAAATATCGTGGTGCATTTTACACAATATAGTGACATTGTTTATATCATATTTTGTTGCTTTATCTCTACCACCCATACCAATGCCTTTTATATGTGCAAGTTCTAGCCATTCCTTAGAATAGCAATTAGGCCATTCACACGTATATTCTGCACGTTCTAAGGCCTGTTCACGAAGCTGTGATAGATTATTCAGGTTTTGGATTATCTGTTTTGACTTGTGCTATATGGTCAGACCAGGTTGAAGTTCCATTAACGCCGTCCCAGTACATCATATCTAACTGGTCTGCAATAGAACCATAACCCTCTTGTCTAGCTTGTATATAACCAAACTGTTGGTCATTCCATTTGCTATTTGCAAGGTCTGTTATGGCTTGTGCATAGTCAGCGTCACTAAATTCCAAACGTTCATTATTTACTTGTTTGTACAGTGGCTTAGCAGCTTCAATTTCTGCTGTAGCTTCAGTTGTTAATTCCTCTAATGTTGCCATATCTCTCCTATCTTACTATATATTTCTTATACTTACTTCTTTAAACCATTAATCATTTTTTCAAGCCAAACAGAGTGAATGTTCCACTTGCAATAGTATCACTAGCTTCCATATGAAATTCTAATCCTTTTGCATTTTGACTAACTGTATGCACAAATCCACCCTGCCCACCAATTAATCTTGCAGCTTGGTCAAAGTTTGTAAGTTCAAAAGTACAAAAATTGTATTCACTAGCATTATTAAAGTTATATAAATAAAATATTCCATTAGCACTTTCACCTGTTGCAGTTCCTAAATCCTCTACACCAAATTCTGTTTGATTAGTAGAACTTGCATTGGTAAAAGTTGTATCAGTTCTTAATACTTTAAATGCTCTGTCATAATTTGCTGTGCTATCAGCAGTATTATCATTTTTTAAAATTCTTGCATACAAAATTCTTGCATTAGTTGTAGATATAACATTATTAATAGTAACCATATACACATCATAAGAACTATCCCAATTAGCACCACCTAAAGTAACACTTGCTACTGCTGATGTAACTATTTCCTCATCTATTTTTATTAAGCTACCTGCCATTATTTAACTCCATATACTGATACTTCAAAACTATCTAAAGTTCCACTACCATTGTAAAAACTTAATCCTGTATGTTGTGCTGATTGTTTTAAAACACCAATAGATTTTCTACCCTCTAAATATCCTAAAGTTTCTTGTTTAAAACTTGATTGCCACATTGAAAATGTATAACTACCACTATCATAAGGATTAAATATTCTTAACAAAATGCCTACACCAACTGTTGTATTATTACCAGCAGTTAAACTTCTAAAATGGTCTTGACTTGTTAATCTTTCCTCTGCAAAACTTGCACCTGCTCTAAGTGTTAAAGTAGCTATATCATAACTTGTTGCAGTAACTTCACTACCACCACTATCTAATAATCTAAATCTTGTATCAACAGTAGAGGATAAATCATCTGTTGGAATAAATACTTCATACACATCATAATCAGCACTAAAACAATCTGTTACTGATAATGAACTAACAGAAGTTCCACTAGCAGATTTTATAAATTCTAAATTACCCATAATCTAACTTTCTGCAATTCCATATAGAGATATAGTTCCTGTCATTGAATAAGTACCTGTAAAAAATTTTATTGCATTTACAGTTTCTGCAACTGAATAAACACCACCACCAAATCTAAAATCATAATAATTTGCAGTAATAGAACTTCCATTTAAGTGTTGTGTAAAAAAAGTATATTTACTTGAATTACCTGCATTATACATATAAAGATAACCATTATGTGGAACATTTTGTAGTTGTTGAGCAAGTCTATCATAACTTGTATGTCCATTTCTTTTACTTTCTGAAGTATTACCACTAACACCATTTAACTGAACTCCATAAGAATAATTAGCAGTGCTTTCATAAGTTGAGCCATTATCATTACTTACTCTCATAGACATTGTGTCATTACCACCTGTCCATTCAATCCCATTCCAAACAAATAAATGAACATTATATGTACTTTCTTGTAAATCAGTAAATTCAACAGAAGTTGCACTTACAGTTTGAGTTTCAATTAATTCTAATTTGCCTAAATCTGCAACTCCTCCAAGAAGTCCAAATCTTGCTGCACCTAATGGCATAAGCTAACTCCTAACTAAAATCTTGTAGTGCATTAAGTAATGGAGTTCCTGCATCTACAAAAAGAAAAGTTACTAAATCAATACCTGATAGTGTTGAACTCATTGTATAACCTGCACCACCTGCTGTCTTTGCAGTTACATCTCCACCACCATTTACTGTTACTGCATTGATTGCAACTGTATAAGCTGATGAAGCATCTTGTGTAATTTGTAAAGTAAAACTTGAAACACCATTAGTTGGAACATTAGTAAAATCTATATCTGTAATATTTTCAGTTAAAGTAATTGTTCCTGTGT
>Ga0222715_10001069_pt1 | contig 26849 bp, 32 predicted proteins | sample C33_9DmetaG_FD_165056 | JGI IMG/M metagenome (GOLD analysis project Ga0222715, IMG submission 165056) | Estuarine water microbial communities from San Francisco Bay, California, United States - C33_9D | ecosystem: Environmental > Aquatic > Marine > Unclassified | place: USA: California...
CTATTTACTTTTCTTAATAATCTTCTTTTTCTTTTTTTTAAAGTTTTATTTGAATCAACTTTAGTATAATATATGCAATTGGAAAATGCCTTTTTAACCTCCATTGGTTCTTTGGCGGCATAAAGACATTCTTTGTTTCTTGTTGAAGCACAGATATTTCCCATTTTTTTAGTTGCGTTAAAAAAAGATAAAAATAATAAATCAATTTATTAACAGGGGAATTAGCTCAAGTGGTAGAGCGCGCGCTTAGCATGCGCGAGGCAGCAGGATCGATGCCTGCATTCTCCACCGCCCGCATGGCGCAATGGATAGCGTACAACACTTCTAATGTTGGGGTTGTGGGTTCGAGTCCCACTGTGGGCTTTTAATAATATTTAACTACTTAAATATTATTTTTTATTAATATATAATGGATAATTCTGTATTTGACCGTGGTAAATATAAAGGAAAAACTTTTAAAGATGTTAGGATAAATCACACAGAATATATAATTTTTTTATTTAGTCAACCAGCTGGAAATGTAGTGCATTATTTTCCTTTTGTAAAATATTGTATGGATTTTTTGAGATTAGATGTAGTAGAAGAAGAACAATGAATTTAACTAGATTTACGGTCTAAATAGTATCCTAAGCCTTCCGAATCCATCTTAAAAACATAACCTTTTTTTGCACCATTGAATTTTTCAGAAGGTACAAAATTTACTTTATTTGACGACGCTTCGTCTGTCGTATTACCTGTCATATGCTCTTGTTCGGATTTTGGCATATGATACATATAAAAATATATACAAAAAAAAACAACAATACTAACAAAAATAATACGTGGAGACAAAAGAGATCCAAAAGAAAGACCTGATAAATATTTTATCATATACAAAGTTATATCATAAAATATTTAATACATAACTTATATATAATGGAAAAAAAAGATGTCAAGTTGACTAAAAAGAATAAAGCGCTTTTATCCTGGATATTATGCGAAGTAGGAGTAGAAAATTATACCTTTGATAAAAATCAATGTGTAAAGTTATATAATGATTACGCGAAATTAAAGAGAGAATGTGATAATTCAAAAGATAAATTGAATTGATTTAACTATTATTTATAGTAATAGTTAAATGGAAAAAAAACAAAAAAGGAAAAATATAAGCGGAACTGTAAAAAGGGATGTGTGGTTTAAATACGTAGGAAATAAAGCAAAAGCAAAATGTTTTTGTTGTAGAAAAAATGAAATTTTATTTTGTTCTGGAGTTCATAATACATGGCAGGCAGGACATATTATATCTCATAATAATGGTGGTCTTGCTGAATTAAATAATTTACATCCAATTTGCAAACAATGTAATAATGATATGAATGATGAAAATTGGGATGATTATATTAGTAGACATAGAAATTTATACCATTCTTTACCTTTCTTGAATGATAATTATTATAAAAAATATGAAAAGGGAATAATATGGTGGCAGAGTTTATATAGAATGCATTTATCACGCAAATAATATATAAAATTGATTTAAATATTATTTATTTAAAATATGTAAATATGTCAGTATTAGCAATACAATTGCAACAATTAAAAGAACAACAAGAAGATTTGGAGATAAGAATTCAGAAAGAAGAGGAAAGAAAGAAAAAAATAAATAATGAAGCTTCTATTGAAAGATTGGAAGCATTGGTTGAACCTATTACCGAATGTTTAGATTTCCAAACACACCAAGACAAAACACAACGGGAACAGTCTCAACAAACATATGATTTGCAATTACGAAAGTATTATCACAGACTTGCGGATGTGAATAATAGAAATTTAGACGGCATACGTAAACCAAAAAAAAGAGATGAACTAGAAAAAGAAGAAATATATGTTACTTTAATTGGTATCTTAAAAAAACAAGATGAGAGAATCAGATATTTGGAAAAAAATTTAACTACTTAAATATTATTTTATTACTAGTAATATAATGGAAAAACAAGAGGTTAAGTTGAGTAAAAAGAATTCCGCACTTTTATCTTGGATATTATGTGAAGTAGGTGTAGAAAATTATACCTTTGACAAAAATCTTTGTTTAAAGTTATACAATGATTATGCCAAATTAAAGACCGAATGTGATAATTCAAAAGATAAATTGAATTAATTTAAAGTATATTTACTATATTAATCAAATATGAATTTATACATATTAAAGCTTGCTGAGGGCAAATATTATGTAGGAACAACCCAAAAAAATGTTATGGATAGAGTTGAACAACATATGTGTGGTTCAGGTTCAGCTTGGACTAAAAAATACAAAGTGATAAAACTAGAAAAAAGTATAGAAAATTGTGATAAATATGATGAAGATAAATGGACTAAAATTTATATGGATAGACATGGTATAGAAAATGTTAGAGGAGGTTCATATTGTGAAATGAATTTAACTTCTAATTCTATAAATGCTATTTCGCGAGAAGTTAATCATGCCAATGATAGATGTTTATATTGTAATAAATATGGACATTTCATATCGCAATGTCCTAAGAAAAATACAGTGAGTGATTCAAAATATTATTCAAAAAACTTGAATTATTTGAATATGTCTTGTGATTATGAAAGTGAAAGCGATGATTATGAAAGCGATGATGATTTAATTGATAGTGATGGCGAAGTATGGGAAGAATCACCACATGAATATTGTGGCTCTAGAGATGGCACTATTTATGATAGTGAAAGGGGATATATTAGACCAAAGAAAAAAACAAATTCTGGTAATTGTTTTAAATGTGGTAGACAAGGGCATTATGCTTCTAATTGTTATGCTAGAAGACATATAAAAGGATACTTTATTAAATAAAATTAAATTGATATAAAAACTATTTTTTTATATTAAATAATGGATATTTCAAGAGCAAAAGATATTTTAGATTATTGGTTTCCCTCAGGAGGCAAAGGTGATTATGATAAATGGTTTATGAAAAGCAAAGATTATGATTCTGAAATTAAAGAAAAGTTTGGAGATTTATTGAAACTAGCAGAAGAAGGAAAAGGAATGGGTTGGCTTGTAAGTAAAGAAAGCTTTATTGCTTATATAATATTACTAGATCAATTTTCAAGACATATATATCGTGGAAGTAAAGATTCATATAAAAATGATTTTGCTTCTTTATTATTTGTAAAACAAGGATTTCAAATATACGGACCAGAGCTTGAAGGGTATGAATTTATGTTTGCCTTTATGCCATATATGCATACAGAAAATCTTGAATTACAATTAGAAGGAAAAGCAATATTTGATAGGTATTATAAAGCTACTCAAGAGATTGTATACGAACATAATTCAAATTTAACGAATGAAGAACGAGAAAAACTAAAACAAGAATGGAAAATGTTTCAAGAAATGAAACCTCATGTTGAAGGACACTTAGAATGTATTAAAACATTTGGAAGATTTCCAAAAAGAAATGATGCGTTGGGTAGAGAATCAACAGAAGAGGAAAAAGAATATATGGAACAACCGGCAGTTAAAAAGAGACCTTATTAATAATATATGGAAATTATAATTTTTGCTGGAGCTTGTATATTGTATATATCATTAGTATCGTATTGTGCTTATAGATGCAGGGGTTCAAATTATAGAAATTCTTTAAAAGATGAAGCTAATTATTATACACAAACAGTATAAATAGAAAATGTCAAAATAATATAGTGATGTACGCTAGTTCAGAGAAAGCATTGATTAAGAAAGATTATAGAGAGAATATTTATCATAGTAATATATGGAATTATTTTAAGAAAAACGACCATACAACACAAGCATACTTGAGTTGGGATCATGATTATAAACAATGGAAGTTTGTCTTTCCTTTAAATGATTGTAAGAAAAGTTATTCAATACATTTCAGTAACTTTCATGACGCTCGGTCCTATATAAACTATATAGTCAATAACTACTTATCATAATTTAATAATCAAAAAAAGATTATTAAATTTCAACATGAAAGCTTTTTTTAAAAAATTGAAAAGAAAAAAGCATCTTGGATATTATTACCCCAAATGTCAAGCAAGAACTCTCAAGAACTCAAAACTCAAACTCACAACTCAAATATGTCTGGAACTGGAAACTGGCAACGCGTTCAAAGACGTCCACAACAAGGACAACGCAACACATTCCATCGCAATCGCAATGGTGTTGAAGAACAAGATGGCAATCGTCGTCCATACCGACCTTACAACCGTAATAACAATGGGGAACGTCGTCCATACCGGCCACGCAATAATGGCGGTCAGCAACAAGGTGAAAATGGAAGACCACGCCGACAATACAATCGCAATGGTAATCGTGGTCCATACCGACCACGCAATCAACAGCATCGTAATCAACCAAAATGCGAAATTATGGCACCAAATAGCATTGCGGCCTGGGGTTTATCAAAAGATAAATCATTCAAGGTCAAGGTTCAACGTGCAAGTCGTTCTGGCGAGATGGTTTCTCGCAAAACTTCAAATCAATTCTCCGCCTTAAATCATTGTGAAAAAAGGCGCGAAGTAATTGAAGGTCCAACATTCGGCGCGAGGAACAGCAACATAGGTGCGTGGGGCACAAAGTTGGCAATTGAAGCAAGTGATGAACCAGTTAAATTCAAATCTCTTAAGGAAATTGAAGATGATAAAGAAGAAAGAGAGTATGAAGAAGAACTGGAGAAAGAAACAAATCAAATGACCCCGTTAGACCCTAGGTCCCTATTCACACAAGCTGCTATTGGCAATTGGGGTGATATGGCGATGGAAGAAGATAGTGATGATGAAGATTATATTTCAACTGAATATCATGCTGCGGCAGAACGTGAACAACTAGACGGTTGGTATGATTAGATGATGTGTTCTTAAACACGTCATTGGAGGGAAGAATGGTGAGCGCTGGCTCACATTTTTTATTTCATACTTCCTTTCATACTTCCTTTCATGTTCATTAATTGATTCCAAAATATCAACTTGTATATTATTAACACAACATATTTAATGATTAATCATGACAAGCAAAAATTTATCAGAAAAAGCAAAACAATGGATTGAAAAACATCCAATATTAACATCAAAACAGCATCAATTATCTGGCGTTGAATGGTGTTTGGAGAGAGAGACAATTGATGGTGGTGTTGATTGTGGTGGTATACTAGCGGATGAAATGGGACTAGGTAAAACTATACTTATGGTCGCAACAATGATTGCTAATCCCAAACCACATACATTAATTGTGGTGCCACCGGCATTGGCATCACAATGGAAAAGTGCGATTGAAAGATTTGCGCCTATTCTTTGTAATAACAGAGAGGTTTCCATATTCAAGAATACTAACTATTCAAAAATTCCAGATCCAGATTTATCGGGTACATCTTGGTATATAGACATTTATGATTTGGAAGGTAGTAAAGTATGGATTACTACTTATGGTATGATTTCATCGCGCAAAGATAAGAAGTGGAGTTCGCCATTATGGCAATCTTCTATTCAAAACTCTTGTAATAGTGAAAACATACCAGAATGGAAATGGGACCGTGTTATTTATGATGAGGCGCATCATTTGAGAAATAGAAGGTCTAAAAAGTTTTATGGAGCAAAACAATTGGGCGGAGATATTAAATGGTTTGTTACTGGAACCCCCGTTCAAAATTCAGATAGTGATTTCGTATCATTATTATTGTTGTTAGGAGTTGGAGTAATAAGTATGGGTAATGGCGATTGGATTAAACATTACGTATTGGGAAGAACAAAAAAGAGTGTTGGTATAGAAATGCCTAGCAAAACAGAACACGATATTCCAGTGCTATTAACCCATGCCAATGAAAAAGAGTATAATATGGCTATACAAATACACAACCGTTTCCAATTTCAGGACGTCACTATTGAAAATGTTGATAGAATTATAGCCGAATTGTTTGAAGAGAAAGGGTTCTTTGCACTGCTTACAGCAGCAAGACAATGTTGTATATTACCAGAAATGATTTCGCGAAAAGCATTTAATTTTGCGATGACAAATGGTTTAGACCTAGGAGCATATGGAGGGTCGGTAATTACACATACAAAATTAACAGCTATTTCAAACCATATCACAGATAATAAGAAAAAAGGATTAAAATTGGTTTTCACTCATTATCGCGATGAAATAGACCGATTGAAATTATTATTAGCAAGAAATGGAATTACATCTTCAGTGCTAGACGGTAGGACAAAACCGAAAGCTAAGAAAGATGTTTTGAAAACAGGAAGTTTTAGAGGTTATACCGAATTAGCATTGGCTAGAACAAAACTACCACATGTCCTAAGACAAAATATAATGTCTTATCTTTTGCCAGATGTATTGTTGGTTCAAATCAAAAGTGGCAGTGAAGGATTGAATTTACAATCATATAGTGAAGTTTACTTTACTAGTCCGCATTGGAATCCAGCGGTGGAAGATCAGGCTGTAGCAAGAGCACATAGGATAGGACAGACTAAGAATGTAAATGTATATAGATTTATTACAAAATTAGCGGGCGAAAATACTATTTCATTAGAAGAATATTGTAGAGTAGTTCAAGCTAGAAAAAGAGAGTTGATGGATTATATTAGTAGTAAAACCGAAAAATTATAAAAAAAAAATAAAAAAAATAAAAAAAATAAAAAAATAAAAAAAACAAAAAAAGAATGGATTAATCCATTTTTTTATTAAGTAAAGCGTATTAAAGACAAAATCTTATGTTATATTAAATGGCAACAGTTCAAAGAATAAGTCGCGAGCTTAATATATTTAATAAAGATCCACCAGCAAACTGTAGTGCAGGACCAATAGATGATGATATATATCATTGGGAAGCAACAGTATTAGGGCCTCATAGTTCAGTATATGAAGGAGGGATATTTAGACTAGATATAATATTTCCGAGCGAATATCCTTTTAAACCACCAAAGGTAAAATTTATGACAAGTATTTACCATCCAAATATAAATAGTAGTGGAGGTATATGTTTAGATATTTTAAAAGACCAGTGGAGTCCAGCTTTAACAATAAGTAAAGTTTTACTTTCAATTTGTTCTTTATTGGATGATCCGAATCCGGACGATCCATTAGTGCCAGAAATAGCAGATGAATATAAGAATAATAGAGAAAAGTATGATAATATGGCTAGAAATTGGGTTGCGATATACGCTCAATAAAATAAAGTATTTATAAAATAGCTTAAAAAGAATATCTAATAGTAATATGGCGAGGAAGCCATTGGAATCATCACAGCAACCGATCAAAATAACAGTGAGACTTATACAATTGCTTGTCTTCATTTAACTACGTTTATGAAAGGCATTCTGTATAAGAAAAAAGATGATAATAGCAGCGAAGCATTATCATCATTCTTGATACTATTCCGTTTTGAATAAGTTCAAGAATAATAAAGACCGATGTAACGCACTAATAGCGATAGAAGGTCTAAATTAGAACGATTCCAGCAAAAAGCGGCCGCTTTATATATTACTTAAAAGTCGTCAATAGGACGCAACCAACCAAAGACTGAGGCAATACCGCAGGTAGTAAGTCGGTCATAGAAGGTCTAAACAAGCCAATGAAGGGGAACGACCGTTGATTCGGTTAGAATAACTGGAGGCAAATATTATTAAGTTGGATACAGCAAAAAACTCTCAAATATTAGTATAATCCCAACTAGCATCTTTTATTGTTTAATAAATGATTAAACAATAAATTAAATAACTCCTTCTAGTGGTGTATGATTAGGGTTTTTTGGGTTGCCAACAAATTGCTCTGAATTACATATTTGAATACCATACCGCTTATCATAATCAAAATAATCTCTCCAATAAGTTGAAGGAAGACCACCAGTAATAAAAATAAATTTTCTTGTAAATTTAGTTGTATTTGCACCACCACCGTGCAAAGAAGAATCTCTATGTATCATTAAATCACCTAAATTACAAGCAAATTGTTTTCTTGCTTTTGAAAAATCTGCTTTTTGTTGTCCTTTAAAATCTTTTAGATATCCTAAATTATTATAAGTATTATAGTCAGGATTACTAGCTTTTTTATTTCTATATTTACCAACAATTCTATCATCATAAAATATTGTAGGTCCTTGTTCTAAAGGTGTAGGATGGAGAGGTAAAGAAATAAAAAATACATTATCTCCTATATTATTATCATGATGAACTTCTTGTTCTGGACATCCATTTTCAGTATACATTACCGTTGCTCTCAATATTTTCCAATCGCTTTTAAAGATTTCTTTAACAAGGGGATATAATGAAGGCATAATTATTGGAAATAAACTTTGAGAAGCATAATCAAAGTAATCACTTATTTTTTTATGTTTTTTTTCATCTTCAGCGACAAAATTTTCACAATAAAGTATGGCTTGCGTTCTTGTTCGGTTATTAACAGAAGCATTATTAGGACCGTATGATCTTACATATAAAGGATGTGTTTCTAAATCATTACATACTTGTCTTATAGCAAAAGCATCTTCTCTGCTGAAAAAATCTCGTTCGTATAGATATTTTTTTTCTTCAAATTCATCGCTAATATTTTTAGAAAACAAACTTTGATAAAGATTAGTAATTAAATTCATTTTATAATTAAACTTTTTTTTATATATTAAATTTATTCTTAATTAATATAAAAAATATGTAATGTATTAAACTATATGAACGATACAAAATTATTAAAATCTGCTTTTTTAGTTGGTTGTGGTGTAACAAGCACTTTAATATTAGCTACTGGACTAAGAGGATTACATTCAAATAGCGATTGGAGAGATGCAGCAACTTGGGCTACAGCTGGTTCAATTCTTATGTCAAGATATGCTTACACTGGTAGATACTGGTTTAATTAATTAAAGTTATATATTAATTAATTAAATTAACGTCTTCGGCGTCTTCTACTTTTTCTGCTCTTTCTTCTTTTTGTTCTGCTTTTTCTACCTTTTCTGCTCTTTCTTCTTTTTGTTCTGCGTCTTCTACGTTTTCTTCCTCCCATATGAACGGAACTATGTTGATCGTATTCGCCACCTGTTGCACTAGTTGTTGGTGCTACAGGTGCTACTTCTTCTTCTTCTTCTTTTTTACCAAACATACCAGCGAACGGATTTGAAAAAAACCCACCTCTTTGGTTTCTACTTCTTCTTCTCCTCGATCTTCTATTTGAACGTGCCATATAACATATACATAGATAAAGTTATGGCGTAATATTTATTTCTAAATTATATTCTATTATTACAATGGTGAAAATATACAAAGAAATACAGGTTTGTAGAGATTCACATTTGCCTGAAAAAGGATGGTTTCAAGCTTGTTTTAGTTGTTATACAATAACAAGTAAAATTTTTGTTTATTCGGTAATAACGCATAAAAACTATATATATGAATTTAATGTTTATCTATGTCCGTGTTGTTCTAAACGTATGGAACAAGATTTAATGTCTTTCATTAAATTTAGTGCAATTTGTAATAGATACATAAAGAAAAAGTATACACATTTATTTAGTCTCTACAACTACCCGGATGATTTCCGTAAATAGGAGTTTCATATGTATTAAGTTTATAATTAGCATTACACATACATTTTCTATTTGCCTTCGCTCTTGCTATTTTCCAAGATGCTGTTTTGTATGGTAAATCTTTTGTAACATTTGCTCTTTTTCTACTACTACCATTACAATTATTATTACAAACAGTAACAGCAGCAGCACAGCATTCTTGGTCGGCTATTGTTTGTGAAGTTTTATTCGCGGTATATAAACTACTAGAATTATTAGGCATACGCTTAACTCCAACATCGGCACGATTTTCAACAAATTCTCTTACTTTTTTTTTCATATATTGTCCATAACAAGATTGTGTTGATGGAGTAGGTGAATTGGAATTACATTTTGTAATTAATCTACCAGTATGTGTCATGTTTAAATAAAAAGGATGGATGTGGTTCATTTCTTTTCTTTTTTTATTCATTTTAGCTTTTTTTGCCATTAAATACAAGGACATTATATATTAAATAAATAAAAGAAATCTATCAACCGGTTCAATTTCAAGACACCGTTTTATAGCAAAGTATAGTTTAGTATTAAGTATAACTTCTAATATTTCATCATTGTCTTTTTTTTCAAAGTTTTCATTATTAATACAATATGATATTAGCCTGCCGATAGAATAATAACTTGATTTAAAGTGTAAAGAACTAGGTATAGTTTTTACTCCCTTTAATTCAGGTGAAATAAATAGATTATTTTTCATAAATGGTAATAATATTTCTATTTTTTCATCTGTTATGGGAGAGAAAAACTCTGTATTTAAATATAAAAAAACAGGAACAGCATGAATAGAATTTATAACAACTATATCATTAATATTAAATAAAAGATTGACATGATTATCTTTTTCTAAATTTAACATTTGTTTTGATAAATTTATAAATAAAGTTTCAGTTTGTTTATATCCAATCTGGTTCTGCTTTGATTTTAATAATTGTTTTAATGGTATTACGTCCGGTGCTTTAAATTTTATAACCCCCATACCATCTTTTTTATTTAATGATAAAACTTTAATATAGTCTTTACTATTGATTTCCTTGAAAATACAATTGAAATAATTGGTATATTTATCATAATCACTAACAAGTAAAGAAAATTCGTTTTTTTTGATATGATTCATAGTAGTGCTTTTTTTTTCGTGTATAGTAGTAGTCATTATATATGATTTATAGATAAAAATCTTTATATTGTTCAACATGAAAGACTTTTATAAAAAAATTGATTAAAAAAAGGTGGCTTGTATATTATTATCTCAAAGTTAATGTCAAGCACTCAAAATTCTCAAGAAAATAAAACCAATCAAATATCAACACCAAATATGAATTTCTCTCAACAGCGAAAGCAGCAAAATGCCGAATGGGCGTTCTCTACCAACTCACGCAATGAAAATGGTATTGTTTTGTGTATTCCACGGGTTTTCAAGAACATCACAAAGCAGCGCGTGTTCGCCTGTATGTGTAATACCGGTTGGGGCGAATTGTCGCATATTGACCTTATCAACTGTGGTTCCTACAAAAAAGCATTCATTCATTTTGTTCCAAATGGATGGAGTTATGGCAGCGAACCGGAAGCCGTATTGCGCCGTCTTCAAGCAGGACAAGAGGTTGTATTTACATATGATATGAATGACAAGCACCCCGAAGGCTGGTTCTGGAAGATTAGCATCAGCAAAGCATTGAACCCAAAATTCCGCCCTAAAGGGGTAAGAAGGCGCCAAACGGTTGATTTGTCTAGCAATATGGACGCAACAGCAAGTGCGTTTGTTCCACAGCAAGTCGTGAATGATGATATGCTATTACAGCGCAAGCATCAAAATCAAAAAGCACGTTCGCCCCGCGATGATCCAATTAGGGCAAGACAAATGGAACACAAAGCAGTATTGGGGAAGGTTCGAGATGAAAGCGATGTCCTCGTTGAAGAAGAATACTCAAGACGCATCGTGCAGGATTTTTATCGCACGGAGGACCGTAAGGTTGATGAAAGTGATGGAGAAATTGAAGAAGATTTTGAAGAAGATTTTAGTTGTATGAGCGAGCAAGCAGCGACTTATATGGAGCAGCAAGCGCAATTGAAAAAAGCGTGAATGATGTGTTCTTAAACACGTCATTGGAGGGAAGGATAGTGAGCATAGGCTCATATTTTTTATTTTTCTGAAGACTTAGCTATAAAACATTTCCAATAATCAGGTTCATCGACAATAATTTTAAAATGACCTTTATCTTGAGATAAAAGTTTTTTTATTCTATTATTTTTTTCATTGTAAAACCAATAATAATACTTGATATATATTTTCCAGCTTTTAATAGCGTTGGGAACTATATTAATATATTCAATTCTCCCAAAATTATATCGGGAAAATATATTATATACTTCTTGATAACTATATTTTTCATTTACTTTTGGGACACATAGGGTAATTGGCATATGGTAAAATTATTATAATTTTATCATATAAATTTAAATCAATTTATTTGAATATAAATTATGCTGTCTCTTGTAAATTATATTTGCTATTAGAAGAAATTTCAAATTAGTATCAACGTTTTTTGCTGGTAAGAGACATATATACACAGTTTTATATCTTTAAATATATTTTAAATATATTTAAAAAAAATGTACTATATTATTACAGTCATGTCAGAAGAAAAAAATAGATTCTCCGCATTGAAAGAAAATTCTTTTAAGAAAAAGCCATTAAAAAATGATTACAAAAAAAAAGATGAAAAATCTTCATCCGAAGGTTACGAACCAAGATCAAATAACTACCAGCCAAGATCAAATAACTACCAGCCAAGATCAAATAACTACCAGCCAAGATCAAATAACTACCAGCCAAGATCAAATAACTACCAGCCAAACTCAAATAATAGAAATAAATTTAGACGAACAAAAAGGGATTATAACAATAGTAATGAAGTAAAACCAGTCATTGGTAAGTTTAGACAAGTAGGAATTGGAGAAGTATCTTTTATGCCACAATTAAAAAAATCAAACCAAGAAAATAAAAAAAAAGAAAATAAATTAGTTCCTTTAAAAAAAAAAGAAGAAGAACCGGTCATTGACGATGATGATATAGCGTTGACTTTAGCTTTTGCTGAAAAATACCAGTATATTACTGAGAGCGAAGAAGAAGGTGAAGAAGAAGAAGATTAACTCGTTAAAATTATATATTTTTTTTAATTTATAATTTTAATATGACAGATGAATTTGACTTTGAAGAAAGTGATGAATGGTTAGATAAAATAAAAAAAAATGATATGTTGTTTCAAGATTTTTATAGTGAAGAACCAAAAAGTATAAAAATAAACTATCTCTATATTAATTCAGAGAAAAATTTGGTAAACATAAAACAAGAAAAAATATTATTAACAAATAAAAAAATAGATAAGGATAATTTATTATTTTTATTAAAAAAACATAGTAATCATAATAATAAACGATATAATGTATCCAATTTACTGAAATACAACATAGATATATTTCCAGAAGATATTTATAAATTCTTAGAAAATCCAAAAGGATATAATTTTATAGAAGAGTATGACCGTGTGAAAGATATGATATGGAGAAATACTATAAATTTATTTCAAGATATGAACAGCTTATATATTGTTTATAATGAAAAAAATCAAACAAAGAAACCTCATACTAGGAAACTTCATACTAGGAAACGGATGTTTATTAGGAAAGATATAAAAAAAAATAAATCAAGAAAAAAATTGATTTAAATAAAAACAACTATAATGTTTTAAAATGAGTATGAATTTAGTTCAAGCAATGGATAGCATTCAGAGAGGCGAAAACGGCCACAACGAATATTCTTGGTCTAGCCAAGAAATACAAGAATATCTTGTAAAATTATATTTCCAACTTGTTAGAACGGATGATATGAGGGACTTGGAACATCAAATTGAAAAGTTATTGGATCAAATGTTTGTATCACCGAAAGAAAATAATAAAGAAATAGTAATGTTTTGTAAGATGATTGCCAACGTAAGAGATGTAGATGGAAATGGTAAGGGGGAAGTATCATTGTCTCATATGATGCTTTGGTGTTTATATAAACGGCATAGAAACTTGGCAACATTTTTATTTGAAAAATTTGTATCTATTCCAGAAACACATCAATATGGAAGTTGGAAAGACGTGAAATACTTTTGTAATTATATAAAAGAGAAAACAGGACAGGAAGATCATTACTTTATTAATTACATAGTAAGACTTACAAATTATTATTTAAAACTCGAGAGTAAAATTACGGATGATACAAAATTAACATTGATTTCAAAATGGATTCCAAGAGAAAAGAGTAAAAGATTTAATTGGTTGTTTTGTTTATTGGCAAGAGATTACTTTTCGGTTTATTTTAAAACAGCGAAAGACACAAACTCTCGTAAAAAAGCTTTGAGTAAATCATATCGTGAATATAGAAAATTATTGACCTCGCTTAATAAAAGAATAAATACAGTTCAAGTTAAAATGTGTGATAGTAGATGGACTGAAATAAGACCCAACGAAATTACTAGTAAAACAATGAGTAAACAAATGATGGCTTTGTTAAATCAAAAAAGAGTGGGAACAAAAGTGATTGAACGTTCAACAAGTGAAGACCGGAGAGGATGTGCTAATACATTGAAGTCGCACTTGGAAGATGTAAAAAATAAAAAAGATGGTAAGAAAGTGAATGGAAAACGTTGTGATGTATATGAATTTGTAAGAGATACATTTAAATTTCTTAGATATGGAGATGACTGCAAGACACAACTAGAAATGATTGAAGCTCAGTGGGAACACAATAAAACAAGAAACGTACAACAGACTACAAAAATAATTCCTCTATGCGATACATCAGGTTCGATGGAATGCGATGAATGTGTGCCTTTATACAACGCTCTAGGTTTAAGTATAAGATTGTCGGAGATTACTCATCCGGCGTTTAAAGATAGGATTTTAACATTTTCAGCAGAACCTGAATGGGTAAATTTGAGTGAAGAAAAAACCTTGAGTGAAAAATTAGTGAAATTGAAAAGTGCTAGGTGGGGTATGAATACTAACTTGTATGGTGCGATGAAAATGATATTAGACACGTTAATTATAAATGAGGTCCATCCAAATGAAGTAGATAATTTGGTGTTGGCAATATTTTCAGATATGCAGATTGATCAAGCATATACTGATAATAGAAAAGTATTACAAGATAAACTAAAACAAATGTTTGCGTTGGCTGGATTAGAAACGAAATATAGACAGCCATATCCGGTTCCTCATATATTATACTGGAACCTTAGAAAAACTTCAGGATTTCCCACAAAAACTACCGAACCAAATGTTACAATGTTTTCAGGGTATAATTCGTCACTATTAAATGTATTCAGTGAAAAGGGTATGGAAGATCTAGTAAAGATTACACCGTGGGATATGTTGAAAACTACATTGAATAACTCAAGATATGAGTGTATGGATAAGTGGATAGATTTAATTTAATTTAAAATATAATTAAAAAATTAACTATATTTTAATTATATAACAGAATGGATGATTACAACGATTTTTTTCAGAAAACAATGCAACTTTTATTGTTGGAAGAAACAAAAAAAACTATTACAAAACGAGGTTTAAATCAATTAAAATCCAAAAAATTTAACGATTGTATTAAGAGCGAAGTATGTCCTATAACTTTAGAAAATTTTAACGAAAATGATGAGATAATAGAATTACCTTGTAATCATATATTCAAAGAAAAAAGTATATTAAGATGGTTAAAAGAAGAACACAATTGTTGTCCTGTATGTAGGAAAGAAATACAAGGAGAAGAAAAAATAGAATTAGAAAAATTTTTAAATTTAGAGAAATTAGCTTTATTAAATACAACAAATATAAAAGCTTTTATAAATTAAATATCCTCAAAATCAAATCCATCATCTTCCTCTTGTTTTTTATTATCTATTTTATCTTGAATTTTTGTATTAATATCATGAATTTTTGTATCAACAACATTTGAAAATTCAACCCCGTTATCTTTTTCTTCTTCAATCTCTTCTAGTAGAATATCTTTTCTAAAATTGGGATCTTTTTTAAGTTTAGAAAGATTTGATGGAGAATAAACATATAATAGATCAACGTGTTCTTTTTTTTTAGGGTCTCTTACTTCAAATTCTCTTTTTCCTATTAATACAATACCTCCTTCGGCTACTGTATTATCTCTTTTATTTCTACCTTTAAATTTTCTAGCAAGAACGAGAATTCGTTCAATATTATCATTACATAAAACAAGGAATCTACCTTGACCGTAACATTTAAGTATCATTGCGTATAATTCATCTTTATGATTCGCCAATCTAACTTTGCGATTCATAGATTGGGGCTTGCAATTTTTAGACGCCATTTTTTTGTGGCGATTTCCTCCTGTCTTGTTTTTAACCATTTTGTTATTTAGAAATATTATTAATATTTATTTTAAATCAATTTTTAATAAAATATCGATATAATATATAATGCCAAATGCTTGGTTATCCCACGTTAAACAAGTGCGTAAACAAAACGCCGGTATGTCTTTCAAAGAAGTTTTGAAACACGCCAAAAAATCTTACAAAAAACAAAATGGAGGTTCTGGTGTAGCAAAATTTGCTGCTAAATTCGAATCCGGTCAGGAAAAACAGCCAGAAACACAACAAAAACCACAAAAAGGGGGCTCTGATGAAGAAGAAGAAGCACAACTAACAAGTGGTGGTCGTAGAAAAAGAAGAAGAAAAAGAACAAAAAGACAAAGAGGTGGTTCTGATGAAGAAGAAGAACCAATGAGCGGTGGTGGCGACGATGATGAGCCAATGGCTGACGAAGACAAGGAGATGACTGGTGGTCGTAGAAAACGTAGACGTTCTCGCAAAAAGAGAAGAAAATCTCGCAAAAGCAAAAAAGGCGGACGTAAAAAATCCAAGAAAAGAAGAAGAAAATCCCGCAAAAGTAAGAAGAGACGTTAAATAAAATATATATTTTATATTTTTAATATATATTTTAGAATTTAGGTGTTTTGGGAGAGAAAAACCTATATTTTTTGAATTTTCTTGTTTAATGTCCGATGTTTTTTTTTATACAATATCATAGCCTTGTCAAAGTATTTTCTATTTTTAGCAAATGATTTGGCTACTTTTTTGAAAGAAACAATATTGTTTATTTTTTTATCAAATAAAAACTTATTAAATTCATATTTTGTATCTTCAATATTCATTCTATATTCAGGATTGGGACTAATATTTCGCAACAATAACTGACTAAAATAAATAGTAAAATTATTGTTTTCATATCCACTAATGTTTAAATATCTTAGAAATTTTAAGTATATAATGGAAAGTGAATAATTATCCCAACTCTTCCAATGTTTTATAATTTTAAATATACGTTCATTTGATTGAAATCTATTATAATATTTTAATTGCTGAAAAGACATTTCTTTATATTTTTTAATAAAACTTTTTGAAAAGTTTAAAAAAGCCGGGTTATGAACTATATATTCATCTATAATACTTTGTAATATTTCATCATTGCATTCCTCGTTTTCATTTAATATATAACATAAATAATGAATTTCAATAGGCCAAATATAATACTCAGGAGCATAGATATAGAAATATTTATTAAGAAAAGTCTCGTCTGTAGATAGTATAGTTTCTGAAAAGTTAAATGGAATAGAAAGTCCAAAATCAATTAAAATAGGTATCTTTCTGTAATCGTCATATAGAATATTATCACCTTTTAAATCGTAATGAAGCACTTTATTTTTAATAAGAATATCAATACCACTAAGTAAATGGTTATAACTATGAATCAAATTATGTATTAATTCTGTATTGTTTCTTTGTTTAATAATATATTCAATAAATGGTTCGCCTTTTATATAATCAAGTTTCATTAATATAAATTTATTTTTTTTGGTTTCTGATTTAAGAATAGAACAACTTTTGTATTTATTGAAATTAAACTTTTTTATATTTAATTTATCTACTTGAATAATAGGAGAAAAATGGTTTATATAACCGTCAATTTTTGAAATGATTTCACCAATTTTAATTTCATTAGCAGAACTTTCGTTTTTAACTTGAATTTTTGTTGCATATTTCTTTTCATCAAGTTCTTCACCAACTTCATTAAAAGCCGGATGAAATACGCAACCATATCCACCTTCAGCAATTAATTTGCCACCAATCATATTAATATAAAAATATATTAAAATATTAGTTTAATTTTATTTCTAAAAATATATAAATGCCAGTTTATACGATATTATCATATATATATCTAGATAAAATACAAAAGTGTTATAGAAAAATATTAGTATGTAAAAATAAACCAACAACAGATGAACCACTTAATAATTTAATTAAATCAATCGCAAGAGAAAAGAAATCACCATATGAAAATTTTTATTGCTGTGAACCAGTTCCACATTGCGTCCATACGATTTTGGATCCAAACAATAAATTAGATTTTTTGTCAGCTGATAATATAGATATATTATTTAATTTTTGCTTGGAAAATGGTTATAAGATAGAAACTAAAATGACACGTTTATTAATGAAAACAAAGACATACAAAAACAAAGATATAGTATGTATGATTTCTAGAAATTGATTTAAAATAATCAATAGTAATTATTTTAAAATGAAAGAGATTAAAGAATATATAGACGAATATTTAAATACACTAACAGAGAAACAAAAGATTGCGTATAAAATAGCAGTAGATATGCTAGGTTCATCGTTTGATGTAGAGAAAAGTCTAGGTTTCAAAAAATGGATGAAAGAAGAAAAAAATATAGACTTATATTAATAATGCCTCCAAAAAAAAATGGTAAAAAAAAACCTAATAATAAAACAAAAAAAAGACAACAAAAAGGTTCGGAAGGTGAGAAAAAGGATAATAAATCTTTTTCTTTATCTGCCCCACTTGAACTACCACCGGAAGCTCCTTCAATAAATTCAGCTATATTTGCTTCATTACAAACATTACCAATAACAATATTGAAAAACGCTAGTAAAACATATATAGTTTTAATGAATAAAGCGGTTGAAAAATATTTAGCTATGGCAGGTGTTACACCTGATATAGATGGAAAACAGCTTGATCAACAAATAAAAAAATCAGCAGAATTATTTAGTAAAGGAGTAAAGATAGTAGGTAAATCATCAAAAGAAGTACTAAAAGATGGTGCTGTATTAATAAATGCTGTATTGACAGATAAAGAATTACGACAAGAAATAAAGAAGATGATGGATTCAATGGTAGAATTATCAAGAGTTCAAATGAGGTCAGTATTGAAATTGGGAGATGAAGCAATTCCATTATTAAGAGATAAAGCAGACGAAGTAGTTGATATAGCGACAAATACTGGCGAGAACTTAGGTAAAGCAGGAATAAGAGCAGGATTAAATGCTGCACAAGCAATTCCAGGAGCGGGTCAAGTAATATCAATAATTAGAATGATACACGCTATAACAATGCCAGCATTTAAATTATCTGAAAAAATGACGAATTTATGGATAGATACATTAGAAAAAGTTCAAAAAAGTATGCGAAAATTACAACTTCCAGTAACTGACGGATTAGATAAAGCAGTTGAAGCTTTTGTTGCGGCAAAAAACGCACAGCAATTAGCGGCAAAAAAAATAAAAGCAATGAGTAATAAAGTAGTAGGTAAAATAAATCAAACAACTGATAAAGTAAATACAATGATAAAAGATTTTGACAAAAGCATCCCAAAAGCACCAACAGCACCTCAATTACCAACAGCACCTCAATTACCAACAGCACCTCAATTACCAACAGCACCTCAATTACCAACAGCACCTCAATTACCAAAAGCACCTCAATTACCAAAAGCACCAACAGCACCTAAACCATTAAAAGCTCCTCAATTACCCAAAACGAAAAAAGGAGGTAGGAGACGTATGAGAACAAGAAAAAAAGCACTGAAAAAAAGGCACCGCCGTAAATCCCGCAGGCGTATGCGCTGATTATTCTGATTTTTTCATTAGTAATTTATAATCATAAAAACTCATCTTTTTTTTAGGTTCTTTCTTTTTCTTTTCAATTTTAAATATTTTTAGTTCATTAATTTTACCTTTTCTAATATATTTATTACCTTCTACATTACTAACTTTCCTTTCTTCCTTCCTTTTATTATTTTCTTTTGATATTTTCGGCTTTACAAAAATATCATCTCTTTCTTCTTCCTCTTCTTTTTCTTCCTCTTCTTTTTCTTCCTCTTCCTTTTCTTCCTCTTCTTTTTCTTCCTCTTCCTTTTTCATTCTATCCTTATATAAATTTTTACATAAAAGTTTATCTACATATTTTCTACTAACAACTTCAAGATAATTATACTTTATACTTGTATTATCACACCAGTATTCAAAACCTTCTTCTTCGTTATTATATCTCATTATAACATATCCTTCCGGCGTATGCTCTGATACGTATACATTACAAGAAACATCTTCTGGTTCTACAATTGTATCTTTTATATCATCCAGTGAAAATTTATCTTCGTACTTTAAAACTGGTTCTATATTTTCTAGTTCATTTTTCCTTACCCAAGGAAGATATATATATTTTGCGACTATTATACTTGCAAATAAATGACCTACACTCCATATAAAAAAAACTCCAAATAGTTGAATATTATTTAAGATATCCATTATAAATAATATTTCATTTTTATTTAAGTTGTTTATTTTAATCAAATGTCTCCTTGTAAAATGGTGCACCAACGCATCGTCTTGTATTAAATAATTTATTCATTTCCATTGTTGTTCTTACAAATAATAAAAAAAACAGTAGTATCACTATAAATATCCACATTAAATACTTATTTTATTTATATTTATACTCTTTCAATTAAACATTTTTTACATAAACTTTTCTCACCATATTCGTCTTTATTTAAAACCTTAACATCTTTACTTTTATAACACCAATCACACGTTTTTAACATATTTTCCTTTTTAACCATTTCTAGTCTCATTTTCATTAGATCTTTTATTTCATCTTTTAATACCGGAACCTTATACTTTAAATAATTTTTGTTTTTATTGTTAGGATGTAAACATATCAAGTACATTCCTTTTATTACCTTATTGTAGTTTTTTTCAAGTAAATACTTATATGTATTTAACTGTAATGAATAATGCCAAAAATTAGAATCAGGTAAATGTGATATTGCTTCTGTTTTTGAACTTTTCCCTCGAAAACCTTCCATTTTAATTTCTTTACATCGTTTCCAATCATATATTGATACTCTACCATCTTCATGTTCGTATATCATATCAATACTTCCACATAGCTTTAATTTTTTATCCCAAACTATCATTTCTGTTCTATAAGCTTCCATATTTTTTATTTTACCGTTAAAATTTAGAAAGTATTTAAATTCAATACTTTCATTTTTAGGATTTATATTATTATAAAAACATTCTATATCAAAATGCATTTTGGTTCCTGCGTTTGATGATTCAATTCCATTACTTTCCCATATTTCTTTAATTTCTTCATTTGTTTTTCCATAAAATGGGTGTGTTTCATTCCACTTTCTACCTTTTTTCATCATTTTTATTGCTGCATCTGGATTAAATTCTTCAAAATGTTTATGGTTCCACGTTGTTACACTCATATAATCATCATCTCCATCTACCGTATATTTATGTCCTACTTCTTCGAACGTAACTAATTTATCTCTTGGGTGTGCGTTCTTTTTAGCTAGATAGTCCGGGTTAATCATTTTATAACTAAAATTATTATTTTAATATCAATTCAATTAATATTAAAATTTATCATATCTATAATATTTATAATGCCTATCAAATCAGGTTTTTACAAAGGCAGATTAGGAATTGGTTTAGATACAACTGATAATGCTTATACATCAGGCAGTGATACTGGTGTCCCACTCTATCCCCTTGATATTAATGGAGATATTCGTATTACCGGTTGTATTGTTAATAAACAAGGTAATTCTATCAATCTATCAACAAGTATTATGCAATTAATGGACACTGATACAAATCTTTCAAAAATTGATGCTACGGTTAATATGAATATTTTATCAACAGGACATTTGAAATTACCTTCTGGAACTACAGCTCAACGAACATCACCCGGTGTTTTAGGAATGCTTCGATACAATACAACTACTAATAGTTTTGAAGGATATGGTGCTGGTAACGCTTGGGGTTCTTTAGGGGGTGTTATGGATATAGACCAAGATACGTATATTACAGCAGAACAATCATCTGATGAAGATAAATTAAGATTTTATACTGGTGGAAATGAAAAAATGTTAATTCAAAATACTGCAGATGATGGAATTATTATTAAATCAAGTATTATTCCTGACACCGACTCTACATTTGATATAGGTAGTGCTACTAAAAAAATTAGACATATGTATATTTCAACAAGTTCTTTATGGATTGGAGACGAACATCGTATATCTATTGATACTGACGGCACTATGAAATTTAAAAAAAGAAATAAAAATGTTGTTCCAAAAGGTTTAAGAGATGCTTTGGGTTTAGATTCAACAGCATCTGTAACTAAAGTTAAAGCCGATCTTGATATTACAGATATTTCTACATTAAAATTGGGCGATTGGATCAGTTATGCTAGAACTAATGCTACTGGTTTATCTAATGCCGATATTAAAGATATTTTTAAAAATGAAGATAATGAAGATTACGAACAAATTGATGGAACAGTTACTACTGTTGGAGAACTTAATCAAATTACAAATGTAAATACAGATACTAAGGCACAAGGACAACCACTTGTTTGGAATGGTGGAACTTGGAATGCTAGTAGTGATATTTATATTTATAATGGAAAAGTAGGAATTGGAACGACGAGCCCTAGTAAAAAATTACACGTAAATGGAGATGTTTTATTTCATCAAACATATGTTACAAAATTAATTAATCATTTATCTAGTGGAACTGGTATATGGTATGATTATGCTAATATTCAACGTTTTATTATAAATAATGAAGAAAAAATGAGAATTCATAGTAATGGAAATGTAGGAATTGGGACGACGAATCCATTGGCAAAATTAAATGTTGTTGGTAATGTTGTGTTTGGTACTTATGGTCCTAGTAATATCATTACCCATACAGACGCACAATTAACATTGCACGGTACACATAATGCTGAATATAATACCAATAATAAAGTAAAATTGTTATTTGCTGGAGCTGATAATGATGGTGGCGCACCTTATGATATGATGTCTGAAGATGAAAATGGAGTTGAAACATTTTGGTTAAAAGGTCCCACTTCACAAGGCGGAACAGATGGCGTGTTATATATGAAAGGGCGGATAGGAATTGGAACGACCACTCCAAGCACATTATTAGTTGTTGGTGAAGACGGTGGAGGAAACGCAACGAATGTTCCTGGTATTCATATGAAAAGTATATCACCAATTGGGGTGGGTAATAATAAATGTTATGTAGTAGGACAAGATTCGACACATAATGTATTTTTAACTTACTATGCGACACCAAATGTTGCGGATGGTTATGGTGCTTTGTCTTGTTACAGTGGTAGTAATAATTTATGTCTTCAACACAGTGGTGGAAATGTAGGGATTGGAACGACAAGCCCTACAGAAATATTAGATGTAGTAGGAAATATAAAGGCATCTGGAAATGTTACAGCACATACGGTTACAGCTCAAAACTATGCGGTTGGTAGTGTAAATTTTATTTCAGCATCGAGACAAGGTAATTTCAGGGATTTAGAAGTGAAAGACAGCAACAATGCTGCTACAATTTTATTAACTGGTGATGGCGGTGATATATCTATTGACGGAACATTATCAGCAGATACAATTAGCGAGAAAACAAGTGCTGCAGGCGTAACTATTGATAGTGTTTTATTAAAAGACAATACTGTTACCGCCAATACAGTGACTGCTTCAAACTATGCTGTTGGAGGAACTAATTTTATTTCAGCATCAAGACAAGGTAATTTCAGGGACTTAGAAGTAAAAAACACTGGAAATACTGCCACTATTTTATTAACCGGTGATGGTGGCGATATATCTATTGATGGAACATTATCAGCAGATACAATTAGCGAGAAAACAAGTGCAGCAGGCGTAACTATTGATAGTGTTTTATTAAAAGACAATACTATTACCGCTAATACAATAAGTGCTTCAACTTTTAATGTAGGAAATGTTACAGCAACTGGAAATGTTACAGCAACTGGAAATGTTACAGCAACTGGAAATGTTATAGCAACTGGAAATGTTACAGCAACTGGAAATGTTATAGCAACTAAGTTTATTGGAGATGGAAGCGAATTAACAGGCGTGGCATCAAGCGGAGGCGGAGGAATCCAGACTTTATCAGCACAACCAACAATAGCCAATTCTACACCGGGTGAATTATATTATGACACAAGTTGGAAAACTTTCTTTGGTAGAATGGAAAGTAAATGGATGGAAATGATGCTTGAAGGAACACCGTTGATATTCGGTCATCCTTCAAAAATTATTCCAAAAAGCGGCGGTGCTATTGTAGAAACTACCGCAACTACAATTGAATTTACTTGGGTAAATCCTCCACAATATAGAAGTTGTATGAGTGCTAAAAATACAGCTGATTATGTAGATGCTATTAATGCTACAAATCATACATCTGGTGAATTATATTTGCCTGCTATTAATGATATATGGTTTCAATATGGTTCAAATACATATAAAGTTGGAGGTAAAAATATAACAGGAGCATCCGGTAATACAGCTCAATCATTATCAAATATTTCTGGACCTAAAAAATTAACAAACAAAGTTGTTATAATTACTACTGGTAGTAGTGTTCCTAGCTATGCTAGTAGTTGGACACCTTCAACTTCAACCTCTGGAGAGCATTATATTGGATTAGACGACAATGGTAATCAAACCTTTATTTTCAATCCTAATAATACTACTTGGAGTTTAACTGCTTCTACCAATTATAATTTCAAGGTTTGGTTAGAAAATTCAACACCAAATCAATTGCCACCACAAGTTTCTCACGATAGCACTTCTACTGCTGATGGAACTAGTAATTTAGTTGATAGTAGAAATTTTAGTAATCACGATGGTATATCTACATTACAAATCTTACCACCAACACAAATTTATGTTGCAGATAATAAACTAACAAATGGTTTCCACGTTACATTAACAAGAAACGGCAATACTCACTATTTAACTTGTATTATTCCACCAGAAGCATTAACTGGAACTTATAATGGAACAGATGATGTCAAAGTAACAACAACCGGTGATATTAACGCAATGGATTCGGTTGTTTATTATAAAGGATTTGAAGTTCAATATCAAACAGCGGTTGCGAGTGATAATTTTGATAAAGCTACTTCTGCTATTGTATGGACTGGAAATTGGACCAACGCTGTTTTTTCATCTACATCAACTACTAATCAAACAGGAACTACTTTTTCAACAGATGCTGACGCTACAAATAGAATTGCGGCTTTTACTCCTTTAAAACCAACTTCAACTATAGTTGCTTCTGGTGCTGGAACTACACCTACTAAAAATGATTTCACTGTTAAAAAATCATTTACATTGGTTCAAAATGATAATAAATTCTATAAATTTAGAGTTAAAGCATTTAATCAAGTTCAAACAAGTATTAATGATTCGGTTTGGAGTGAAAAAGAATATGTTATTCGATTTAATAAACCTGAAACAGTTACGTGGAAAGGAACTGCTGCTCCTCATTTACCTTTGTTTACTACCAAACCAGCTCAAAAATTACACTGGTATATTACTCTTAATTGGAACCAACAAAATATTAAATCGTCTGTTGCTACTGGTAATGATGGAACCATTGATGAATACGCTCATTCAGATTTAAAAATACACGAATACAAACTTCAGCGTTCTCAAGATGGAGATACTACTTGGGAAACCGTTGCTTACTGGACTTTACCTGACGATAATGCACAATTAGAAACGTATGATTATAGAATTCAACCACCTCACGATGATAGAGGAGAAACAGAAACATCGAATGATGGCAATAATACCAAAACACAAGAAGCTAGAATATTAGCTGGAACAAGAGCGCCGCAATATACATTTAAATTACAAGCAAGAAATTGGTTGTTTGGAACAGGAATTGATACTGGTAGTATTCCAGGACCTAGAACAAATTATCAATGGGCTAGAGCTTCAGTGACGGATAATAGATGGTCTGCTGAATCAGTAAGTTCAAAGACAACATATTCAACTGCTTTAATACCTGTTGCTCCACCAAAACCTGTTATTCACGATAATGCTGATGATAAATATGCTATTAAATTTTATGAAATGAATACAACAGATACAAAAAGTCCTTGGAAAGATGGTAGAATTGCTTCTCATACCGATTTTAATGCTATTGTAGATTCTTCTTTGATTGCTGCTAGAACAAAAGAAGCTACTTTACAAAATGAAACACCAGATCAAGATTATATTTCTTATCAATGGAAATTACCTTATCCAAGTGAAGCGTTTAAAGATACACTTGGATCTAGTGTTGATAGATATGAAATTAAATTAGAATCGAATAATGGACCCCCATCAACTGTAATCGCACATGAAGTTGCTCAAACAGGAGAAACTGTTACCAAAACCTGGGGATGGCCAACTGGTGCATATGTTTATTATTTTACTGGAACTAGAGCTTTGTCTTTATCAGGAGTATTTGAACAAAATAATGGTTCAAATTATTATTGGTTGGTAAAAAATCCATTACCAAATGGTATAACAAGAGTATGGATTAAAATGATTTGGTCGGGAAGTTATTCTATTTGGAGTTCTGGTATTGGAATTAGTTGGAGACCACATAATGGTGTTGGGACAACAGAAGGTTCTATGTCACCAAATAGTTATAACGAAGATACTTGGTCTCCAGCTACACCTGATTTATTACCAGGAACAGAAATTGGAATTGGTGGTGGCGGTGGAATTAACTTTGGAATAAGAATTTATACTTATTCACCAAGTTCATTAACACCCTATCATACCCAAGATATTTACGCCAATGACTTTAATTATGGTGCTGCTAATTGGTATTTACAAGAATATACAACCAATACACTTTTAGATAAACCTTTAAATTACAAGGTAAAAGGTTATAATTTCTTTGTTACTAATCCAAGTGATTATTCTGACCCATTGGGAACAGCTTTAACAAGTGATAAACCATCTGCTCCTCAATTTTTATCAACCGCATCAGACGCTAATAAAGACAACTC
>Ga0222715_10001070_pt1 | contig 26845 bp, 25 predicted proteins | sample C33_9DmetaG_FD_165056 | JGI IMG/M metagenome (GOLD analysis project Ga0222715, IMG submission 165056) | Estuarine water microbial communities from San Francisco Bay, California, United States - C33_9D | ecosystem: Environmental > Aquatic > Marine > Unclassified | place: USA: California...
CATCGACGTTTGAAAAGAAGGCGAGGACGTGCTCTAGAAACTGCCTCTCGTTCTCGCTCAGCTTGTCCTTCCAATGTACATAGTCTGTTCCAAGATCTATCTCGTCGGCAGTCCAATACATGGACTGAGCTTGTTTGTACATCGCCCACAACGCATCGTGTTTGATGGGGAAAAGAGCGTACCGACTTTTGCGGGATATTTCGGAACCTGACATGTTTGTCAACATTTTTTATTTATAGCTTCCACACGTTTTTCTTTTTATGAAGAACTATAACTTCTTTGTAGACAGATAATCCTTACAGAAAAAATAAAGGGCAAAACGTCGGATGACGGAGTCAGCCCTCCCTCCCTAGAGGTCTAAGGGTGAGAATTTAGACTCTGCATCTACTCAGAGTCATCTGGGCCAGCCCTCCTCATAGCACTCGTTGCACTTCCACCTGCTCGCCCCGGGGGTGAGGGGAAGGCAGACGAACGTCCCATAGCACACGTAGCACTTCTTGGTAAGGCACCCGGTCCTCTTTTCGATCATTAACTCCAACCGCGCGGACACTAACATAGCGTCCGCGCAGACCGCTGAACCCACGACCCCTCTCCAGAGATTCCTCTTGACAAGGATGTCCTTGAGAAGATCGATGCGCCTTTGCTGTTTGGTGTTATACACACATTTGGGGTACCTCACCGCACAGCTGTTGCAGAGAGACTCCCTGCAAGAACATCCCTCCGTACAGATGGGGTCCTCCCAGGAGTTTCTGCCGGGGCGATAAACGCAGTGGTGGTGCCTCACATGGAAGGGATTGTCGCAGACGATGCAGTCCTTGGCGGGGCTTACGTATCTGCAGTTGACGTCGCAGCGGCAGGCCTGGGAGGCCTGGGAGGCTTTGTCGACGGGGGCGGTGTGAGTGTGAGAGCTGCTCATGGTAGTAAGCATCTGTGAACCTTTTTTACATTTTTTTGTAGTTTTTTGACATTTTAGGTTCAAGATGTTATTATCCATCTTGGGCGGACACACGTCTTTGAGGGGATGAATACATACGTGCTAATTCCTTTCAATTTTTTTATAACTTCTTTGTAGACAGATAATCCTTACAGAAAAAATAAAGGGCAAAACTTGCGTTTTCTCGCCCTGACGGACGATATTCTGACCCACCCTTCCCTAGAATCTAAGGAGGAGTTTTCAGACTTTAATCTGAGTAGAGGCAAGGCAAAGATGCATCTACTCAGAGTCGCGGCGGTATGCTACTCTCAACTCTCGAAACATCTGTTCGAGGTCAATAGTCCGCGTCATCGATACCCGGGACAGCTACTGTATTCGCTGCGAGGCAGGTCTCGCCTTCGTTGATGGCTTGAAGGAGGACGTATCTGACATCGCGGACGATGGTGTCGTCGCGGACGGCGTCGATGGCGTCCTTGTCGATGGTGGCATCGGTGACGTCAATGGCCTCCTTGATGGCTTTACGGAGGTTTTTCCGGATCAGGACGTAGAGTCTGGTATAGGCGTCGATGGAGTCGCCGCCATGGTCGCCGCGGAAGGCTTCGTTGGCGACCTGCTCGGCGTTAAGGAGGAGGTCCCGGGCCTTGACGTAGGCTTTCATGGCTTTGCAGATATCGCTGCAGGCCTGGGAGACTTCGTCGACGGTGACGGTGTGAGTGCGAGAGCTACTCATCGTGAGCATACGGCACTGTGGGGGCGGCGTGAGCGCGGTGGCGGTGTGAGCGCAAGGGCGTCTCATGGTGCGTGGTGCACCAATGGCACTTTCTTACATTTTTTTTGTAGTTTTTTGACATTTTAGGTTCAAGATGTTATTATCCATCTTGGGCGGACACGCGTCTTTCACTTTCGGGAAGCTAATGAGACTGACCCCAAAAAAGAAAAAGTGGCTTTGCAGCCGGTGGCGGGAACAAGTTTGTCCCATGAAAGGTAAGTCGTCTCAACCAAAGGAGATACGGCGCCTCACGGTGTCAAGGTCGGTGTCATCTTTCCTGGGACGTTTAGGAGGAGGAGGAGCTCCAGGAGTACCAGGAGGACTGATACCTTTACCGAGAGGAGTACTTGGAGGAGATGAATACATACTTGCTAATTCCTTTCAATTTATTTTGTAGTTTTTTGACATTTTAGGTTCAAAATGTGTACAAGAGAGAACGTCTGGAACTGGGTGGAGAGCCACCCGTCTATCAAGGCCACCATTCTCGCGACTCTATTAAGAGACCAGAGTGCTTTTTATTAGGAGGGCGAACAAAAAATTTTATAGTTTGCAAAAATGGAATCTAGTTATACGCAAGGTAGTGACCAAGGCAGGTATTCGGTTTTAGGAATGATCATGCTCAGTTTTATAAATTCCTTAAAATTTTACATATCTATACTTAGCCGCCTTTACAGAACTGGATCTAGGAACGTACACCCTTACCTCGCCACAGTTTCTTTCCTAGTCATACTTACTACCTTGGTAGTAGTTCTCACAAAAAACAGCATCAAGACATCTGACAGCGCAGAGCTAGGCAATACTCGAGAATACGTTGGGGTCAACACCTTCAATATCCCGGACTCTATTCTGTTCGGGTTGACCCTCCTTGTATCCCTCGTTCTTTTAGGGGTTTGGATGGATAACAACAGGGTCTACTCCTCATATTTACTAGGATTTATCCCGATCATATTCGTTCTCGGACATGTTGTTTTATCGTACAAAATACGTAACATCGAAGATTATGAAGGATTTGTTGTAAATAGCTGCGAAAAGGAAACAGCGCAATCTATAAGGGCGTCTCTACAGCAACACAATTACACGGATACCTTGGCGGGGCCTTTGGTTTACGTTGTCGCTCGCCAAAGACTTAACTCTCTTCCACAGGACGCCGATTCCTCTAAAGTGATATCTATTGTTTATACAGCGGTCTTCATTCTTCAAATTTCAAAGGTTATCGGGAGAGATTCTCCGAGCGATCTTCAAGATCTTGCGAACATATGCAAAGTTATTGAGGAAAAAGATGAGCTCAATCTGTCTGGGAGATACCCTAGCATATCACGAGTTTCCAGGTCAAACCCCGACTTTGACAAGGCTTTCGCTAACAGTCTAATTCGTTCCTACACTTCGAGTCCCAGAGAAATAGAGTCTCTGAATGCGATGCTGAACGAAAAACTCAAACAAACCATCCTTATACAAAACGCAGTATCCGGAAATATAGAAGGGTTCTTCATCGCTATCGGGTTCCTTCTTTTGATGCTAGCGGTTCCATCTGTGCAGCTTAAATCGACGGGAAAAAGGGCCATTGAATATTTTCGTCGGCGCATATCAGTTTGAATATCTGATCCTGGATAGACAATTTCTCTCTAGACTTCAGTAAAGCGAAATGGTGCATTAAATCGGATCTTCCCAGAATCTGCAGAAATTTAGTAATAGAATAAGAGTAAGATAAAAAGTTCCTTCTTCCTGGACAAACTATCTTACTGTACTTATGAAAGGGGTTTTGTATTAGATGGAACATTTCTCTTATTTTAGATTCCAGTTCGTGACCAAACCTTACAGGCGAATATCTCCCATTTGAGATATTGACTAAAATATAAGGGATGTTCTCGTAGTATCTGCTCATTCCTATTCTCTTCAAAATCTCTCTTATTCTCTTTTTGTTCGGCATTGCCAGGTCCAAGCCCTCCAACTCCAAAGCCTCCTTTATTTTAACGAGATTCTCAGGACTAATGTTTGGATTATCCAACCCCTGTACGGTCGACAGCCATTGTTCCAAATGAGAACTTCGACGATAAGACATGTTCTCAGCCTCTTCGTGGTCCTCCCTTGGAACCCCGACTATAGTTTTCTCATTGTCTTTGCTTACTACTCCGGTTCTTTCATTTATATAGTTCGTTAGACCTTGTCCATACAATGTCTTTGAAAGAGATATTGCTGTATCTTTAGACAACTCAGGGAAAAGGTAAATAATCGTACTGGATACGGCAGAGGTCATTTTGTTTTTTGAGAGAATCGTCGGGATAGAAACCTCTTCGCTCTCTTGAAGTTGGCCTATGATGTTCCTGCTCTCTACAGAGGTTTGAAGAGCCCGACGCGCGGATTTCGAAGTCGAGTTTCTGAAATCCAGAGACATCTTCCCCTCCCGGGTTCTTTTCATTCCGTGCAAAACAGAAGGAACAACCAGCATTTCAAAGTCACTGTAGAATTGATTCTTCATCTTAACAAGATCCTCAAGACACATCCTTCTCTCGGAAATATCTTTGAATTTACCTGTTTCGAATTTCTTCAGCAATTTTTGTCTCTTTTCATCCGTTACAACTAGTTCTTCATATACCTTCCTATTCATATGTTCGATCGTCATCGGGGTGAATCCATCCTTTATCAGGGTTTTCTTTTTTGTAGCCTTTCTGTCGCTTCTGAACATTCTCATACCTTCAAAATCTCACGAAAAAAAAACACACTTCAGTAGACGACATCGAAAAAAATAATTCATCTTTACATATACGTCAACTACGATGAATGTATCTATGTCCGAGGAAAGGATGAGCATGGAGAGGTACGATTCAGCGAAGGAGATCCTTGGGCTGACAGAAGAGGATCTAGACCTGGTTTATATGGTGAAAGAGAATGCGGGAATCCTTAATGCGCAAGACTTGGCGTTGAAATTGACGAAGACTCTGAGGACCTCCAATTACTTTGCAATACTAGAGAAAAAGGAAGAGGAAGAGCGCAAAAAGATGGAGGAACAGAAGGTCCTAGAGAGTGCTCGAAAAAAGCTTGAGGAAGAGTACATGAGATTGGACGAGGAGAGAAAGAAGAGGCTCAAGGAGTTGGAGACGATACAGAGTCCCGCGAAATTACCTGAGCCTACCGCTTCTCTAGAGAAGTTGAATATAAAAAGGATGAATAAGAAAAAGACCAAGAAATCCAAAGTCGAGATATGTCCCCAAGATCAGGAGTTTGACTTTGAAGATTACAACAGATCAGTAAAGATCTCCAATGAAAATATTCCAACTTGCGCCCATACCTCAAAGCGAGAGTCTATTCTTCAAGGGCTATTCTCGACATGCGCGAAAAGAATCGATTCTGTTCATTCTGAACACTGGGAAAAATATAAGCTAACTGTAGAGATTATGTTGAATATGATACTTGACAATAACAGTACTTTAAGAATGATGTTTGCTAAGGATCTCTCTTCAGAGCATCTTGCAATTGCGTTGAAAAGGAGATTCAGAGGAAACAAGGAAATGATTGATAAGTATTCTTCAAGGTACGAAATTATCAAAAGAATAAAAGAGGAACTAGTCGTCGAAATGCTTTATCGGGCTGAAGTGTCCCTTCGAGAATTCGCTGCAAACCCAGGCAAGCATAACCCGAGGCTATTCTTATTCTGGAGTGATAACATTGTTGAGAGCTTCAGAGATTTCGTGAGGATACACGACGACGACGAGACGCATTACTATGTCGAAGGAAATATGATTCGTCCTGTGAAATTTCAGCTCAAGTACATAAACAACATATGCGATCTCTTGAATAAGTGTGTATGTATGGGAGACAGCGTAAGCGTTACGGTTCGTAACAATACCTTAAAAAATAAGGTATTTCACTATAAGGTTCTCGAGGACGGAAGTCTTGATATGAGCCTATTTTGTAGAGAACTGTATAGTATCAACGTTTCCCCCAATCCAGTGGGAAGGGAGACTGGTGTTCATTGTGAATGTTGAAGCAAAATTAACGTTTTTTTCGGGCTTCTTGTATTTCTTTGAAAGAAGTTGTTGGACGCGTTTGTCTTGTTCGCACGATATATGGTTGTCTTTTGCAAGCCTTCTGGATGAGACTCCTAGAGAGCTAGTGTGAGGCTGTATTTTGCATAATTCTTGAGGGTTGCTGCAAGTGGGATGAAAACGGTTTATTCCTGCACCTCGGAGAGTGCATGGAGGGTGAGAAAGTCTGGTATCCTCAGTGGTTTGAATAGGCTTCTTTCTTTCTCCCATATCAGACTGAAATGGACTAGGCTGCTGAAAACATGCGGTTAGAGGGCGGTCTCTGGAGCTGAGTAGATTCTCTACATCCACGTGCGTTCCTTGGGGACGAGAAGACCTTCCCATCTGAAACCCCGTAAGATAATTCCCGGAAATATCGGAATGTCCAGAGTCGGGGGTAGAAAGAATCCATTCGACAGGTCCTGTAGATCTTTTGACCTGTTCTCCGTATGCGCATACGTCATATCTGCTTCGTTCAAAGCTCATTTAGAAATAAGAAAAAAAACTAATTTTCGTAGAAAGTAGTAGTAGTAGTACGAGAAGACACACAGAAATGGATAATGAAGACAGAATAACCGAGATGCTGAAGAAGTACCTCGAAGACGTTCCAGTTCTTGAGCATCCCGTTATCCAGGATTTCAAAAATAAGCTTAACTCAACTATTTCAAATTGCAAAGAACGCTGCAAAAATAGTGAGTGCAAAATGTATGGAAAGGATGGGTCCTGCCAAACTATAAGGAGACAGACACGTTCAATTGATGAAGGGGAGTCAGTATTTATCGTATGCACCTTGTGTGGTAAGCAGGTCTCGTTCTCTAGGGGGTGAGGTTGGCACCCCCCGTACTTCCGAACCCGCCTGCTCTTGTGCCTTTTTTATCTGGAATTTTGAAGATTTGGGCTATTCTTACGTCAAGCGTTTTAACAATCTCTGCCTGAGTAAGTCTCTCTCCATGTCCTATCCTAACAGGAACAGAGGATGTATTTGTTACGATTGAAAAGACCTCATCTACATAGTCGGAATCTATAACACCTTCATTGTTAGCCAGGGTCAAACCTTTTTTTAGTGATACTCCAGATCTGATATGAATTCGAACACTGCAATCTCTTGGTATGTCAAAGGATATTCCTGCCGATATCTTTGCTCTGTGCCCAGGATCTAATGTAAAATAACCTTCACTTGTCTTTTCATATTTCTCATTTTTATCAGAGAAACACGTTATATTCTTTCCAGACGGGAGAAAGCAGAACAGGTCAAAACATGCAGAGTCTTCTGTAGCTCTGACTGGAGCCATCGACTCTGAATACAATGCATAATACCCGAGCATAAGAGATAATACAAAAATTTTTTTTCTCTTTCATGTACTTCGATTACAACGGAACGACCCCGGTTGATCCAAAGGTGGTCGAGGAAATGTCCAAGGTTACCTTAAGCTATTCTGGTAACCCAAGCTCTTCCAACAAAGAGGGCAGAAACGCAAAAAAAATTATCGAAGAAGCGAGAGAGTCCATATCTAGAAGTATCGGAATACCTCCGAACACGTTGAGGTTCACCTCTTCCGCCACAGAGTCAAACAACACTGTTCTTTACAACATATTATCAGAAAACGTTCGAGGGAGGACGATCCTGACGACCAGAACCGAACACGCCAGTGTCATTCAGACTGCTATGGAACTAGAGAGGGAAAACACGGACAAATCTGTAAAGCTGACTTATATCCCCGTGAATGAACTTGGGCTGATAACGTTTGATTCATTTTACGATGCCGTTACTCCCGACGTTGGTATCGTTAGCATCATATATGCGAATAACGAAACGGGGACAATTCAAGATGATAATGTCATACGGAGAATTGGTCGTTGGTGTAGATCTAGAGGGGTAATTTTCCATCTAGATGTTACGCAGGCTGTTGGAAAAATACCTATAAACCTGAACAACTTGAGATGCTCAACGGCTTCCTTCAGCGCTCATAAATTCTACGGTCCTCGAGGTATCGGAGGTCTCTATGTAGACAAGTCTGTCAAAGTCAGACAACTGATGAAAGGAGGGCTTCAAGAAAAAAACACCCGGGCGGGAACAGAAAATGTCCCAGGAATCCACGGTATGGCAGTTGCGCTTGATTTGGCTATCGAGAGACTTGAGGTCGAGAGTGTAAGGGTACGGAGGATGAGAGATTTCCTTAGAGAGAAATTGCTTGAAAGTATAGATAATTCCGTCGTATTTGGACCATATAAGAAGCCAACCTCAGTTCTTCCAAACACCATCAGCATATCTATCCCGTGCGTGAATTCTAGAGACTTCATGGACCTCCTCGATCGGGAGAATGCCTCAGTCAATGTGGGGTCGGCATGTGGTAAAGGAAAGAGATCTATGACACTGGAAGCAATGGGAGTTCCAGAAGCTGTTGAAAAAGGTATTTTCAGGATATCTTTGGGAAGACATACAACTTATGGTGAATGTAAAAATCTATATCAGCTTTTCGTGAATACGTGGCTTAAGGTGGGGACAACTCCATGCAATAGAGAAGAGGAAAAGGAACTAAGAAATTGGCTGAAAAAAGTCGAGGAGGAATACAAGAAAATTGAGTCTTGAAAAGAATGCATTCCTTTTAGACTTTGGCCGGTCAATCGTCATGGATCTTGCGGACATTTTTCGTGGATGACTTGAGCATTCTCCCCCCTGCATAATTTGAATGGGGGAGTTTTGATGCATGCATTGTCGTACAGCCAATCGTGGACGCGTCCGAGTCCTTGCGAACTGAAGTGGATCACCACAGACGAAAGCATCACTGTGCCACACGTCAGCCCCAGGAAGATGTTCATGTTAACCGGGATGGAATCGGACGACAGGACGTTGGACGTCACCAGGCCCGACATCAGCACCGCTCCTGAGAGGGTCGGGAGGATGCTCAGGCGCACGCTCTCCCGCAGCCCGATCACGTGACTGCTGCGGTTCTGCGACGTCCATGCCACCCATGAAGACGACTTCCCGAAAATGCTCGCCCACACGACGCGGACGATAGACCACACGTGGAATGTGGCAATGATCGGGGAGAACAGGACCGAGTAAGCGGAGGCCACCGCGATGGCAAGGACGTGGCGTGCGATCCCCGCCACGGTTGCTCTCCCGAACAGCGCCCGAGGGCGTATCAGCAGGCTCGCAAATGGCGGGATGAAGAGCATGGTGTATATCGCCGCCCCTAACCATACTACCCCGCCAATGCCGTTGTCGTCTCCCCCCACCGCGAACTGTCGCATGTAGCTGTCGTCTCCGAAAGACCCGATAGTCAGTGCCACAATCGCGATCCAGAAGAGAGACGACAGGTACGCAAGGCTGGACATACTCAGCTGGACGCGGTTCCAGAACCCGATTCCCTGGAGGCGGAAGGCCAGGGAGAGGTGTTCCATGTTTCCTTGACACCACCGGTGGTCGCGTGTGACCCACTCAATCAGGTTGGGCGGGAGGGCCTCGCACGACCCTGACTCGAAGTAGACGCTCCGAATCTCATACCCGCACCGGGCGAGGATCACGCTCTCGACAAAGTCATGGGAGAGCGGCGGGCTGCAGCCGGAGGCGGCGTAGGCGGGGAGGACGTGATCTACGAACGCTGCTGTGCGGATCAGGCAGTTGTGCCCCACGTAGAGCGACCTCCCTCCCTGAACGATCGCGTTGCCGACGTGGGAGATGTGGGCTGCGGTCTGGGCAACGAACTCGATTGTCCGGGAGAAGATGGACATTCGTTCCGCGCCAACAGGAATAATGTTCGGCTGGACAATGGCGATATGCGGGTGGGCGTCAAGTATCCGCGTCAACTGCACAATCAGCTCGGGGTCGACGACGCTGTCGGCGTCCAGGACGCAGAAGTAGTTGTAGTTGCACCCGTTCTCCTCGAGGAAGTCGCGGATATTCCCGACCTTAGCGTCCTTGTTGACCACCCGCCGCCGGTAGCGGACGGCGGCGTCCTGGTCGGTCGCGTACACGATGCGCTCCTGCTCTGCGACCGTCTCGTCACGCGTGTCGGACAAGACGTGCCAGTCGAACCCCGCAGACTCTTCACTCCGGCACATACCCAGCATCACATTGAGCCTCTCACGGATCTCGCGCGGGTCGTCGTTGTAGCAGAGGAGGCACACGGCCACCTTGTTCCCCCGCGCGCCAAAGGGTGCGACTGGGGGGTTGACCGAACCCTCGCGACCGAGGATGAACGTCCCAAGCCCAATGGCATTGAGGCAGAAAGAGTAGGTAATCTTGCCAACGCAGAAGAACATGGGCAGCGCCCCGGCGTATGTCAAAGGTGAGGGCGCGACCCACACGATCCGCGTCGTCGCGAACGCCGCGAAGACGGTGGTGACTGCGCTCGTCAGGAGACGGAGCAGCATGTTCGTTCCCGGAAAAACTCTAACCGCTCCGGAGTGGTAGACAACCTTTTACACCAACTTTCTAAAACCTATCATCTATTGTAGACGTAGTAATTTGTAAGTCTCCTTCCTTTTGAAATGAAAACAGATTTAAAGGTTCTGTATTTCTTGTCTAGGGTTCTCAATACTCTATCGCACAAACTTACTCTTATCCTATCTGATTCTTTAACATTAGAACAACCTCTAATTTTCAATGCTCGCTTCGTAGATGAAGATTTCTTTTTTGCCCTCGTCTGCGCCGCCCTCGCCTGCGCCGCCCTCGCCTGCGCCGCCCTCGTCTGCGCCGCCCTCGCCTGCGCCGCCCTCGCCTGCGCCGCCCTCGCCTGCGCCGCCCTCGCCTGCGCCGCCCTCGTCTGCGCCGCCCTATTCCTTTCTAGGGCCAACTGTCTAGAATGGACCCGAGCCTGGTTTTCCGCGTTCGTAGTGGCTCTTTTTAGGGCCTTCTTTGAATAAACTATACGATCAATTGCCATTAATGCGACCTCCACAGAATTATACACCCTCTCGAATTCTATGGAAGTCTTCTTCACCTTGTTGTCAAACTCTACCTCGGCTGCCTTATCTCTCAACCTCGGGTGTATATCAATCTCTAGTTTCTTCATAGTGTGTCTGTAGACTTCTAAGTTTGCCTTCTCCATCAACATCTCTCTTTTTATGAGGGATAGCTCTCTCTCAGTCTTTTCAGATTTTGTTGCTGCCGCTATAGCTGCTCGAATCGTTAATATTGTCGACATAATCTTATCACTCACACTATTGTATTCCTTCATCATTTTCTCTCTTTCTTCATTGTACCTGATTATGCATTTTTTCTTGTCCATATCTGTACCCGCTTCAATGTACTCACTTCTACTCCGTCCTTCAGTTGGACACTCTTCAAATTTCTCTACCATATCTCTAGAAAGCATTAGTGATAACCATAATGCAAATATAGTGACTGACGAAATCAATAACAAACTCTGTCGTTCCATACCTATCATTCCACTTTTTTACTCTTTATCAAGCCTCTAAAAAACATCGTTTGGCTGAACGCAGTTTGCCATTGAACCTTCTTTATCTCCATCATTCATCTCGTATAAAGAAACAGCAAACTTCACCGCTTTGCTGCGACGTATATCATCTGAAGAAAGACTGATAATGTCGAACATATCTTGATCCTCACACATTTCCAGTCTTTCGACCAAGTCCAATAGACCGTTGTTTCCATGTTTGCGATCTGTTTGTCCTATATCTCCGTTTATTATCAGTTTTGAGTTACTTCCGATTCGAGTAACTAGCATTTTCATCTGAGATACAGATGTGTTTTGAGACTCGTCCGCCAAAACGATAGTTCGATCGAATGTTCTACCTCTCATATGGGAGAGTGGTACAACCTCAATCCTCTTGGTGATATTTCCTCCGATTGCACTGTTCTTTGCGACCATCAAATAATCGTATATAGGAATGACATATGGGTCCATCTTTCTCTTCAAGTCTCCTGGAAGGAACCCGTGACTTTCGTCAACCGTCACAGCCGGTCGCGTAATCACCATCTTTTCATACTCCCTATTTAGTAGAGCCTCTACTGCACATAAGACCCCTATCTTTGTCTTCCCCGTTCCGCTTGGTCCAATAGCTACCGTGAATGGCTTTGATGACCTGATTGATTTTGTATATATTTGCTGCTGCGGTGTTGCCTTCATAATAAACACGTATGATACTACAGAAATTTTTCATTATCCGGTACTTATTGTGGACCGTAAAATTGCAACATCTTACCCCAATTACCATCTTGTTTGTTTTTGATCCAATCCTCACTTGATTCAACATAGACCGATTCAGGCTCACGTTCACACATGCATTCCTTTGTCACATCTTCATTAATATAAGGATTGTAGTAGGTGTACTTGTAAATATAAGTCCCTTTTTTGCATCTCTCTCCGCATTTACTGGTTATGGTATGGTTGCCAAAGTTATAGTCAACAACTGCTAACTTCTCGTTTGTCTTTGACCTAAATACCTTTCTAAATATAGAATTTGTTTCTACATCGTCCTGACCAATAAGTTTATTTTTATCATCTAAGAAAGACGAGGAAATTGTTGACATAACCAAATCAATAAATACATATATAGCGCCCATAATCAATATTAATCGTGTCACCAGATACACTATGTCTTGCCTAACCTTCATCTCTTCTACGAAAAAAAGTTTACCCAAACCTCAGATCGCATCCAAGAGCAGATACGTGATCGCTGAAAACCGTTGCGGCCTTTGGAAGTATTGTCTCGCTGAACTCCAAGCTTTTATTTCTATCACACCGCGTGCAAGAAGTAGCCCGTCTGTGCAGGAGAGAGAAGCACGAGACGCATATTTTGTAGATCGAAGCGTCACTGTAATTGACAATGAACTGCTTGACAATCGTTACCATTCCAGATGCAGTGTATGCATCAACCTCCATGTGTCCCTGCCTCTGCCCCCCGTTATGTTTCCTTCCGGACATAGGTTGTCCGGTTATCTTATCGTGATTTACTTTTATTATAGAATTGTCTTCTCCCATTGTTACCGAACAGTGTTGCAAATGGTACCCTGGAGGTCTATTTATCATATACAAAGATACCGGACAGCAAAACGCCTTTCCAATATATTTTCCTCTGTAGTCGTAAATGTCATCTAGCGCACCTTTGTCCGTATCCTCATGATTTGAGATATCCAGAATCTTCTCGTACAACTCTGTCAATGACATATTCATCTCTTCATCTGTCGGAAGTACTCCTCCGTTCATGGACACAAACTTGTGGACTAGGGAATTGAACACAACTCCCACAGTCATTCTAGTGGGAAATGAGTGAGGATTTATAATAAGGTTTACGATGTTTGTCTCTCCATTTTGCCCAACAGCTGTTACCCATTTTTGTGGGTTGAAGTAATTTGTGCAAACTGTCCCTTTCTGCCCAAATGGGAAACATAGCTTCTGGCCTGCTCCAGAACAGCTTTTCTGAGACCAGAATGCTGTGGTATTGCACCCCTTTACTGTAAGGCCTCCCAGATGTCTCAGCATTAGTGGTGTCTTTGGGTCTCCTCTCAAGTCTTCTGGAGCTCTTACTGCTGTTCCAGATGGAGTGTTCCGCTCTATAACTTGTCCGCTACGAGACATATCCCCTGTCTTTACAGCGAGTAAAGAACCACTAGAAACTAAACCTTTTGATATCACATTGAACGAAATGTCCACGTTAGATCCAAACCCGTCCTCCATCGGAGCGTAATGTGACAAAAACGCGACATATACCTGAATAAACATCTTCAAACTTTTCTTGTTTTCTCTATGTTCTTTTGTGCTCAGTGGACTAAACTGCGGCGGCGTGTAAACACACCTCATCGTAACGCTTCCCATCTCATCTGATGAAGCAGCCTTGCTCATTTGGTTTGCGTGAATCCCTTTCGTAGTTGGCTCTCTCTGAATTCCGATTAAGCCAGCCTCTCTGATATGTCTACAGTACCCATATCCTTGGTACTTAATATCTCTCAGAGAATTCCCTCTGAACTTTTTTTCCAATGTGTCTATATATACTAGTTCTCCAGGTGTTCCATAGAAGAAAGGCGCCATCAAACGACCCTCATACCCTCTTATAGAATACAGATAAGTATCTGGGTCGTAGGAGAATGATAGCTCCATGTCAACCAACCTTTTCAATCTCAGATTCATCAGGACCTTGTCTAGAAGGTAAGGTCTAGATGCAAACCCTACAAACATTCCATTGAAGGTTAAGTTAGAATCGCCGGGCATTCGCTTTAATATGTCGGTGTCATCTTTGAACAGTTTAAGAGTAGGGATAACATCTCCTGATTGATTGGTTTTGTTCTTTATCACGGTGATGACGTCTTCAAAACATTTGATTTTAGTACACTCATTCGATATCAGTACATTCAATGGAACATCCGTGTTCTTCCCCACATTCTTTCCATCTGTTGTCCCTGTATTGTCGAGATACCCAGACTGAAATATCAGTGGACTTATATCTTGGGACTCGCCCCCTCCAAGTTGAGCATGCGCTTGAGTGCTACTACTGGGATTTGCCACAGTGTAATGGTCTCTTTCAGCGCACTGCAAGTTATTTGCAGTCGCGCAAGTTGACTCGGAGGTCTCTTTACCAGGCTTTGCCTTGTTCCCTCTTGTACCGTCGACAGATTCCTGTACATCCATTATATCTCTTTTGAAGAGGATATCGGGAGACTTTGCGGCCCCTCCGTTCCTGTCCAACTGTTGAATCACGTGTCGTCTTATAAGATTCTTGTAAAACCGGACATGTTTTCTAACGCTCTTGATGTACAAAGCGTCTCTGTCGTCAAAGGAAATTCTGGTGCAGAGTCTGTAAATCATGTGCGTTATCATCGACAGTAAACTAACAATCTCCGATTTCGTCATATCGCTCAGTGGTGGGAATACGTTCGAATTTGAGACAGACCTTAGGTATTCTACGGGATCTTTTGCGTCAGTGGTCGAAAGGAACAGAGAATTCCTGATTATACACAGACAGTTCATCAACTGATCTGAACACGTTGTTTCTTCCAATTGACCGATAATCATGTTTGTTATCGTTGTTGTTACGTCAACTTCTGGGCAGTCCAAATAATCCTCAAGGATATGTGACAAGACCCTGTATAAATTGAGGTAACAAGTTTTTCGCTGTTCCCCTGCATTCGATACAATAACAGACAGGGTAAATACCGAGACTCCTTTATCTTCTTGAATAGTAATATTGATGTAAGTATCATTGAATTTCCCCATGATTGAGTCAACCCCGTTCTTCTTCTTCAGATTTTTATGCATCTTAATTAGGTGCTTATCTCCCTCGAATCTGTTTTGAACAGTATATATGTTCCCATCCATGAGATAGGACCCTACGAATATTTGACTTATTCCCTGTTCTTTTTCAACGTCTTCCAAACATATTGGTCTTGGGAAAGATTTTTTGTGCTCTGAAATCCCTTCAACATTCTTGTCATTGCAGGTGTATACCAACTCAAACTTCAGAGGTGAACCTTCCAACCTTGAGAAACCTGCAGGGTCACTGTCATCCTCCAGAGATTTAAATTTATATGTCTTCGAATCATCAGAGGAAATCTGGGAGAGCTGCAATTTAACATAGTCCTCCACAGTCCTCCTTAGACTTTGAAATGTGTGTGACTCTCTGTTATTGTAATCAGACCCAATGCTATTAAGGTTCTCAATTACCTTTCTTGCGTTCCCATCTGGTGTTAGCGCCATCTAGAACAGTCTACCCTGACATTGATTTATTTTTTAATCTCACAGTTTTTTTTTGACTTTTTTGACCCTGATTACGTTCGCAATCTAACGCAGGAAAAAAAGCAGGAAAAAACTTGTGCCATACCTTCTTCAGTTGCATCAACGCCTGCCATTCCACTCTCATCTGCGCTGGCAGATGGGAAAAGGAAGGAGACTGTCTGGCAACTTTACCAAATCTGTCTCTTTTCCTGTAACGACACCTGTAGGAGGATGATTATATGGGATCATGACTTTGCCTAAACCTTCTTCTGCAGACTTGGTGGGACTCTGTACGCGAATGCGCTTGGAATCCCTCTGAGCATCTCTGTCTTCTAGATCCATTCTCCTCTCGAGACTGTTTACTCTCAGTAGGGCCAGGTCCAGTTGGTTCTTCAGCATTTCAACCTCCGACCTTAGTTTGTAGAGTTCCTGGTTCGGGTCGGCAATTTGGTACTTCTTCTTCTGAACCTCGATGAACCTGAGATAATCTTCCATATTTCTGATGATGGGAACTGCAATGTTCTTTCTTGGAGGTCCGTACGTCTGAATAAAACGTCTCTCACAGCTCAGATAGTCACTGCGAAATTGGATGTGATGGTGCGAACACCCAACAAAGATGGTTGTTACTCCGCCCAATCCATCATCAAGCTTCAGCTGCCTGAGGTCGGGACATGTCCTCCCATCTCTGACAAACGGAGAGAAGTCTTCGCACGCTCTCTCAGGATGGTAAGTAACCTTTGAATGGATCTCTGAATGTTTGCGATTGCACCATTCGCCGTGAGTACAAAAGGTTTTCCTTTCAGAGTGTACAAGGGGACACTTAGGCTCATCGCACTTGCAAATCAACTCTCGAGGAATTGAGAAGGACATCTTTTCTTGTTTCTACGTCCAAAAACACATTCAATTATTTTTTTTCATATTTTCTTTCAGTCTTTTAACTTCATTTAGATAGATGGTCCTCCTTTCGGAGTGATCTACAATCGGATTAGGCGTCTTCGAAATATCTAACCATTTTGCAATGTACGCACCACAGGGGTCGTGACGCTCTTGCTGAGACCATGGATTGAAAATTCTGGGTTTCCCAAACGGCTCTGGGTCTGTTCCTGTACCTGCATTCCACTGCCAATTTCCAGCATTGCTTGAGATATCGTAGTCCTTCAGATATTTTGCAAATAATCTTTCCCCTTTTCTCCAGTCTATCAACAAGTCTTTAACTAAAAACTGAGCGACTACCATTCTCACCCTATTGTGCATGTATCCGGTGTGAATCAGTTCGCGAATCCCGGCGTCGACAAGAGGAAATCCTGTCTTTCCCTCCTTGAAACGATTCCACCAAACAGTGGATTTATTCCAATTGAACCCTACCCTGTCTTCCCTCCACTCTATCTTATCGATGTCCTGATTGTGATATCTCAAATGATTATAGAACTCTCTCCAAACAATCTGTGTTTGCAATGCCTCTACGTTTTTCAATGAGTGGAAAACCCGTATTGGACACAATAGACCACGGGACAAATATGGCCCAAGCCCTGTTTTCCCATGCTCCGAGCTTGGGTTGTCTCTATTTTTGGCATATTTGTCCCCCATTGTCATTGCTCTTTTTAGAACTTTATCTGCTTCATCAAACATCCTAATTCTACAAGGCATGTAAGGTGTCTGTTTTATACCTGCCATTATATCCAGAACCTTGTTTCGAAAGGGAGTGAAGACCTTATAAGGCTTGATGTCTTCTGGGGATATTAGAGATACATCATTTACAACCTCTAACTCTACACCCTTTCCAGAGATTTCTCTTTTAATTCTACGGATAGATTTTTTGTCGAAAGGATCTCCAAATACAATTTTTTTAACGTCCTCTCCTTCTAACAGAAATACGTCTCCTAATCTTTCGACTCTTTTACAACCATATTTGCTGAGCTGGTCGACAACATCTTTGACAAATTCCCATGCTCTCTCAGCCTTTCTGGGGAGATCGTTTTCAGCGAGTTCTTCGACAAAATATGTCACCTTACCAATACACTGTGGTCGCAGGTTACGAGTCAATATCTTCACTGTCACCATGACATCACTCAATTTTTTTTCCTCGTAAATACAAGAAGGGATTTCCCGACGACGATGGATGTGTAGAAATTGATGGTGAACTCTTTCCCTGACTCTTTCAAAATCAAGTATCTTTCAAGAAATGCCTCTGTTGATCGTCTGCGCATCTTCAAGTTCATCCCAACCTGTAAGGAAAGACGACTAAGTAATGTATTCCAGAAAAGTCGCACAATGGATACATCGTGCGTTACCACTCTGAGCGAAACCTTATCGGGTTCGACTGCCATGCTCTCCATCATTTGGTCTACGGTTCCTTTCATGATAAAGCTCTGCATTGCCTTCAGATCCCTGGTAAAGTGGGAATGTATGTTTTTCATAAGGTTTGGGTTAAATTCGTTCATGGGTTTTATAACACGATTTCTAAGGATACCTCGTGAACAATCCTCAGAAGTAGAATCTTTGGAGAAAGGAATTTGATAGACTTTTGCGAAGTCTATAAGATCTTTTTTTCTGAACAGATCTACGAATGGTCTGAAAACACGTGTTCCCATACTAACGCTCGTGGAGAGCATTCCGCTCATACCGCTGGCGTCAGACGCCTTCCTACCGTGGGCGCAAAGATTAGCGAGTAAGTTCTCGTCTATATCGTCTAAGTGGTGACCGAGGAAAATATGAGGAACCTCTTTTCCGCAAGAGAGGTGCCGATAAGCTGCGAATCGATAAGTTCTAGATACTTCTTCGTACATCTCTCTTCCGAAACCGTGTGAATTGAACATGGATTTTGTAATTCCAAGCTTGTCCAGCCTAGAAACAGAGAAGTTAACGTTCAATCTGTTCGCCCAACTGCGAGCGATGGACTCTTCTGCGTCTGACTCCTCCCCTCGATTTCCATAATTGACGTGTATCGCATGTATGTTTTTATGAGGGAAGATTATTTTTACCATGGTTAACAACACCATGGAGTCGAGCCCTCCGGACAGGCTTATTACTATGTCTTTCATATTCACTTCATTATCATTCATCCATCTTTCAACATAGTAGCACATCGGGTGGAAGGCGTGCAAGGGAGGGAATGTTCCTAATTCTAGCATTGGTGATATCGAGGGATCAAGGTACGATGAAACTAAGTTCTCACATTCATAATGAGACCCGTCCCTCAATGTCAAGGATACGGCTAGGTCGCTCATCGAGATGTATGTAGATCTTACTCCTCGTTTTATCAAGGATGGAAGAGAAGAATTTGCGTATGTTCTCTTTACTACCTCCAATATTTCTAGGTAACCAGAAATATCCTGTTTTATTTTTGCACAATGTCTCATATTGATCAAGGCGAACGCCAGTTCTTCTACAGAAAACACTCCAGAATACACAAGAGAACGGGACTTTTCTAGGGCTCTGAGTGTTTCGGTTTCCACGTTTTTCTTGGTAGTTCTGTTAAGACGATCGGAGTGTCTGATATATTGGTCTCCTTTCAATATACCAAAAACAAGTCTAGTTCTATCGTTTGCATATTCTGATTCAGTATCAACTGACTCGAATCTATCGCACACTTCAATGTCAATGTCGGTTCCAGAACGTTTCCCAAACCAGATATCCGGCCGTGAGAACCACCACGCAATACATTCTTCCATTCTAGCATGGAGTAGTAAGAGTGGTCACAAAAAAAAAGTTCTATATATGGATCTTTATACCCAATATATCAAAACAATTATAACATATTGGGTTGTTTCAACAGCTATAATATTTACGATTCTTAATGTTGGATTCACATACGATTCTGGAAATATGAATGATACTTCCCAGATTACAAAAAATGAATGCAGCAACAATTCTAATGATAATGTTGCTGGTAATGGCAACCTGGAAAAGGAGTATACAATCCAAGATATCAAAGAAAGATTAATAGTAAAACTAACAGACTTGAACCCTCCCATGTACGAAATTACGCCTGTCTCATCAGGCGAGGGAGGCGTTCCTCGCAGAGCTTACTATCTTGAGGCAGATAATAAAAGGGGGTTGTTCGTCAAAAAATTCAAAACAATTTACGACTCAAACGATCCGACGCCCATAGACTTTGTAACTGTACAGATGCGTGAAAATTTCATAAAAGACACCATTAACTACTACAGGTCCAATGGCATCTATATGTCAAGCAGGATTGTCACTCTCGATTGATGGAAAACACCGCATTTTCCCACAATCGTCCATGTAAAGTCGTAGCTTCTTCTTCTCTCCGACGGAGATATCACTCGTCAACTCGAGCATCTTGTCAGATTCTTCGAGAGTATCGACGGACACTTCTTTTTCTTTTCCGATGATTATGTAAACATCAGGAGTCTTTGTTTTGACGACATAATACGTTCCCTCTTCGAGGTCGCTCATGTCTTCGACGTATTCACTTTTCCATAATTCTTTTAGTTCAGAGTCTCTGACGACACGTATCCCAACAATATCCTTAGAATCCAATAGATGAGGAAGGTGTTTAAAGGCGGTGTCGCTCACGAAACTTTTGTTCACTGTAATTTTAAAGAAATCCCCAGAGTAATCCTTCTTTCTTGAAACAAGTCTATCGATCATTTTATCACTTTTGTCTATAGTATCTACAATAGTTCCATCCGCAATATAACACAGACTGACCATAAATACCCACCCGTCTTTCTTCTGGATGGCCTCTCCTTCATAAACGGAGGCGGCATCTAGCTGGACAGGATTCCATTCTTCGCTGGAAAAGAAGGCTGTCCCGGTCCCCACTATGATTCTTGGAAGCTCGTATCCCTTTACGACTTTGCGGTCGACATAGAACAAAGAGGGAATTCCATCTTCAAGTAGCCGTGTGAAAACCATCAAATAACTGTTTCCCCTAGAACGATAGATAGATCTCGAATTATCTAACCCAAATGCACACGACGAGTCTTTTCCCGCAATTGTCTTAATCACGTCCTTCATGAACTTGCCAGAGTAAGAATCAATAATGTCCTTCTTTGTCTTGTCCGAGTTGATGTTTAGACATCTTCTAGAGCAAAAACTAATAGACCCAGTCTCCATTCTGAACTTATCTTTTTATCACCTATTCGACCACTCTTTTTATTTTTTCTCTGAAGATGGAAAGAAAAATAGATGTAGACCTGGGAGAGGTGAGGAGGGACATTGATCAGGGTTCGAGAGAGACCAACTTTCATAGATATTCTAAAGTCATGTTTCCAGCCGAGATTTCAGAAAGTGGTGGAGTAGACTCGGAATATAATCGGGAGTTCATCGGATACATTTACAAGGGAAATGCGGTTGTTCCAGTAACGCATCCTATAGAAATACGGGATGCTCCACAAACCATTGTAGAGTCTTCAGACGGATGTCAAAGTAGAACTAAGAAGGATATTGTTAAAGGATGGACGGCGATTGTGAAATCAAAAGAGTGCGTTCTCCTCGACACGCCTTATAGGAAACTTATTCGCGGTATAGGGTTCCCGGATGTTCAAGATGGTATAAAAGAGTTGTATAAAAATTCAGGTATGAAGGAAGAGTCTATAAGAAAAAGGGTTATGGATCTGTATGGGCGTGCTTTTGGAGAATTGGTTAACGTTAGAAAAGGGCAGATAATCAAGATCACTCGTGATATTACAGAAGTTTATGAGCCAGAGACAGAAAACCTACCGTATGAAGGGATTGTTCCTGAGATCAAAGATCCAACATATAGCAATCGGGAAGAAGACAATAATGTAGTCTTGGAGGATGCTGATGACGAAATGAAAGGAGATTATTACACCGTGGACTGGGTTGATTCCATAGTATCTACCGTAAGTTACAACTTAGGATACAAAGGGGAGATCAAGGTGCCAATCCTGTACGGAAGGGGTATGAAGTCAAACACCGACGAAGAGATGCCGGAGGAACTACATCGCGTGTTCGATTCTATGATTTCTGCTCCGAGAAAAGGAGATCTCAAAAATATAAGTATGCTCATATCTGAAAAAGAATACGTGGGGTACTCTAAAGGTCGTCTTGATACATTTCTTAAGCTTAAAAAGGCTTTGATAGAAACTGTTCCTCTGATCGAGGAGGGAATAGCGGTAGTTTTGAACAGAGTCTGTGAAGACATTATACGGCAATATTCGTATTCTAAAGTGTTTCCAGAAAACTTCCCCGTCCATCCTCTAAAGTTGGATTCTCTCAGGGAGTATATGGTCGAAAGAGTGATAGAGCTGGCGGGGAAAGACATCCTAAAGAAGGCGAGCATCCTGAAAATCATGAGAAAAACAGTTTCAGATCTCAAGGGAGTGGAAATTAAGAGACCTCTCGAGAGAATAAAGGATAAGGATGATAAAAAAGACATAGTGGTACCTTTAGGAAAAATTCAAGAAGATGTCCCAGCTCCAAGAACAGATATCCAGAGTGAAACCAACCTGGAGAATATTCTTAAGGACAACAAATATATCTGGAACTACTTTAAAGAGGTATACGGAGATTCGCCTGATAAGATAATAAAGGAAGGAAAAACATCAAAACTCAGGTCACCTCAGAGAGATTTGTACGAGAAACTGATACAAAACATACAAATATTCTTACTCCCTTCTATGAAATCTCTGAGAGAATTAAGAGACAAGGAAAGAGAGAGAAGAGAGAAAACCAACAGAGAGGAATATCTTGAAAAACTGGTTAATACAAACCCTCTCCAATTTATCATAGGAGAGGTCGAAGTTGACGAAAACAAAGAAGTAGAAGTGTACGACGACGGATATATGGAAGACGACCGCAACCTAGCCTTCAACTAGGCAGCCCTCTTTGAGGTTGTTTTGGGCGGAGACCAATAGTCGCCTCTTCTTCTTTTCGGACTGGTAACGCTGAGTGTATTGTATACATCTTTTAAAAGTCTATCTATAGACCATTCTTTCTCACTGTTCTTTTCTATCCCAGTCATGCATGCTGTTCTCAACGTTGAGAAGTACGTTTTGAACGTAGATTTGGAAATACCCTTCGTCGAAAGCTTGTTCCTAACGGACTCTGAGACTTGCTCATCAGTGATATTCTCTAGAGAAGTTTCGTCAAAGCTTTTCCACCATGTCGCGAACATGTTGGACTGCATGACAGCCATCTTTGCATTTTCGTTTATGGAGAATATTTCTTCCATGATTGCTCGAAGTAGCTTCGGTAATGATTTTAAAAAGGTATATTTATTTTATTTTTTCCACGTTTTCCAAAGAATGGCAATGACCAGAATGAAAAGAAGGATCATGATGATGGTCTTGAGAGTGTTGAATGAGGGGATTTGCACGGTGAACTTTTCTTTCACCTTTCCATTGCCTTTGCCCTGGTTTCCAGAAGAACCTGTAGTAGAAGCATCGGCAGGATCCGTCGTGGTGGCGGGATCCGTCGTGGTGGCGGGATCCGTCGTGGTGGCGGGATCCGTCGTGACAGGCGTCCCTGAAGATGTAGGCGATGTTTCGGTGGTTGCTCCAACCACAGGTTCAGAGGTCTGTTGGCTGGACTCCCGGCCCTGAGATCCACCTGCATTGGAACTGTTTCCTTGGTTTCCCGATCCGCCTCCAGTTCCGCCACTGCTCTCCTGTCCTTGGGATCCGCCCGCGTTCTCTGACCCTGTTTGACCGGGAACGTTCCCCCCGGGCGTTGTCCCAGGGGGACCAGTGCTCTCACCTGGGTTGGTGGGATTTGGTTCCTTGGGAGGCTCTGTGGGAGGTTCGGGGTTGGTAATTACCTGAACAACATCGGCCAGTTTTTTGAAGAAACCTTCACCTCCACCCTTACCCCGAGGAGGCTCGTTGCTCGTCCGCTGACCTGTCACACCTCCAGGAAGGCCTGGAGTGACAATGTTGGGGTTTTGGGCATTCGTAGCCGCTGTGGCACTTAAAAGAAGATCTTGAGGTATTTCCTCGAAAGGGTAGAGGCGGTTGTTACCTGATGATAGTTCAAGGAAAGAATTGGATAGTAATGACATATGTATTGACAAGAAAAAATGTCAGGATAAATGGAGCCAAAGGTCATATTTGTCTTGTTTTTAGTATCTATAACCATATTGATTGTCGGGGCCAGCTTTGGTCACTCGTGGCTAAATCTGTTGATGTTGGCGTCTCAGACGGTGAGTTCCCAGATAAGTCGGGAATACGGGTCCATTTCTAATACCGTCGGTGGGAGAGCCGTGGCTGGATACAGAGGAGAACGCGGGAGAATAGATGTTCCTGAAGGTATAGAGCCCCCAGACTCTTGGAGCAGGTACATTGTCGAGTTGTGGGGTAGACTTCTATTGATTATCATCATCCTGGTGCTGGGATCAGCCCAGTTGATTTCTACTTTCATGAAAATACTAAACAAAGAAGAATCGTCAAGAATAACAATCGTGGAGATAAAGAACAGGGCCATCAAATCTCTTCCCATCGTAGTACTGACGATTTCGACATTGGCTATTCTTCCGGTTTTATCAAGGTACACAAGAACGGGGGAAAGAAAAGGAGTAAGTGCGATAAAGGATAGGGAGTCCAAGGTAGTTCTGAAGCTGCAGTCTTTATCGAGGGCATTGCCTTCGAATGTCAAGAATAGGATAACGGGTGTTATCGGACATTCATCCTCAACCCCTTCTTCTTACAACTTCGGAAACATGAGTGGCGCGGATAAGGTGAAAGCCGTCGCGGCGGCGTCTATCCTTATTCATCTTTATACGATAATTCCAGAAAAGAACAGAGAAACCGTGGATGTTTCCGGGCTGGTGGACGATCCAACAAGTCTTATCATTGAACTTCCTAGGAGTTACAGTGGGCTTACTGTTCCAAACTTCCATGTAATATATAAGCAAAATCAGCTGAACGATTCAGAGATAGAAGCGGTGGCGGATATATTGACAAGCGTGAACATACAATTAAGCGAGCTGAGAAAGGCCTATAGGGAACTGGAAGATACGATAGGGAAAAGATCTATGCTAGAGGCTGTCACGGTCTCTGCAATAATTCCGTCGTTTTACTTTGTTCTCAAGAAAAATCAGATGTAGATCGCTGTTATGTTGCCTATTTTTTTAACGCTAGCCCCGTCCTTCTTTGATGCCTGGGCAATAGAGTTTATCCTTTCCGAATTTCCAAGGAAATCTCTGTTTGAGACAACGTACGGCAACCCAATATCGGATTTTGCGAACCTCTTCTCGAGTTCTAGAGGAAGGTCAGCTTTTGGTCCGACCTGAGTCCCTCCATAGATACCGTTGTTTGGAGGAGGGACGTACTCGTCTTTCGTGGGGACAAACTCGAAAGGGATCATTCGCATACCAGAACCATAAAAAAAATGTATGATGTATGGAATGCGAAAACAATTCAGAAACCTACTGTAATTTATTTACAAAAGATGTTCTTGATGAAGAAGATGTTCAGGCGCTTCTTGAGCTACAGTCTAAACTGCCCGTTCTTAAAAAAGAGATAGTAAATGAGTTCTTCGGACTTGTTGATAATTCCAAGGTTGTTGTTCTTACAGCGAGCACGGGGGCAGGAAAGTCTACTCAGATCCCTGGTCTCCTCTACCAGAAACTGCAACGACCTGTTGTGTGTAGCCAGCCTCGCAAGCTCCCAGTTAATGAAATAAGTAAACGACTTGCTAAACAATACGGGGTCGTGTTGGGGAAAGAGATAGGTTACTCATCGCGCGGGGACAGCAAGATATCGAGGTCGTCGCAACTGACGATGGTGACGGAGGGAATCCTTGTCAACAAAATGAGGGCAACCCCTATGATGGAGGAGTATGGCGGAATTATACTGGACGAGGTACACGAACGGTCGATCGATATGGACATTCTTTTGTTTGGGGTTCGCGAGATTGTTAAACAGAGAGACGACTGTAAAGTTGTGATCATGACGGCGACGGCCGAAAAGGAGACGTTCATAAACTATTTCGAGAGCCAGGGTGTAAAGACGGGGTTCATGCACGTCGAGGGGTCTCCTTTCGATGTCGATGTCGAGTATTTGGAGCAGCGACCTCCAAAAGAAAAAATTGTGGACTTCTGCGTACGGAAGGCATACGACCTCTGCATGGAACCTGTTAAAGAGATGGATAAAGAAGACATTCTTGTCTTCCTTCCTAGAATAGGAGATCTAGATAAAGCTTATAAACAATTCAATGAGTTGATAGCTGGAAACCCAACGCTGGGGATACCACTGAAATTGTCGAGTTCTACTTCGGCTGAGGATCAGGACAATGTCACCGTTCATCCAGCTTCGTCCTTTGAAGTCAAACGAAAAGTGATATTCTCCACTTCTGTGGCAGAGACGTCAATAACGATAACAACGCTCGGTTCTGTAATAGACTCTGGATACGACATGCGTGTTTGGTACCATTTCCTGAGCTCTTTTGATGTTTCTGACATGATGAACACTACGAAAGCTTCAGCAAAACAAAGAAAGGGGAGGGTGGGAAGAGTTGCTAAGGGAAAATGCTATAGGATGTACACGGAATCCGATTACGAGAGTTTCGAGAACGATATTCCTCCAAAGATCACTTCTGAGGACTCTTCAAAGAAGCTCCTGGGATTGCTTGTTTCTTCTTTTTACAACAGTGGTGACACTCTTTCCATGAAAGAGAACGTAATGAACGCGTTGATTACTCCATACGACAATGACAGGACTCTTGATATATTTACCAAATTCAAGGAAATGGAATGTACAAATGGACAAGGTAAGTTCACTGAACTAGCTCGAGTTATCGATAAGTATACTTCTATATTGCCAATAGAGTTTGGCAGAATGGTGATATATTCCAAACTATACACTCCCAAAATATATGAATCTGTTATTTTACTATCCTCTTCCGTAAATGAATTAACGTCAGTAGACGATTTATTCTTTAAGACAGATCAGGTCAAGGCTCCGGATATGATTTGGGCAGGCTCCTCCGTAAAGCAGAATGAGATAGATATTGTCGAGGAGGTCATAGGCGGGTTTATCAGAAAAAGAAGAAAGGGGTATTCTACTTGGAGAGCTCGAGACTGGTCTAGAAAGAACGACCTTAATTTCACACGTCTGGAAAAGATATACGAGACATACCAAGATATTAAGCATTCTATGGAAACTAAGGAATTCGACGATGAGGTTTACCAGCTTGATTTATCAAAGAATGACCCACTGGTAAATAAAAACAGAGATAAGATAAAATTGAGCCAAGTTATCAGAGCCTTCCTCTCGAGGTCGAAGGCACTTCCTAACGAAAATGGTCACATTGTTAGAGCGAGGACGCTTGTCAGTGGGCGCAAAAACATAAAGTTGCCTGCAGAACTCAGAACTAAATTGTTCCCTAATTTGAAGGCTTATGCGAAAAATAAAGTAGTTACATTTATGAGATCTTCTGGGTCAAATATAGATTCTACTGGTCTTCCATCAAGACTTACCATAGGCCTTACTACGTCGTACTAGGAAGTATTCTC
>Ga0222715_10001072_pt1 | contig 26813 bp, 34 predicted proteins | sample C33_9DmetaG_FD_165056 | JGI IMG/M metagenome (GOLD analysis project Ga0222715, IMG submission 165056) | Estuarine water microbial communities from San Francisco Bay, California, United States - C33_9D | ecosystem: Environmental > Aquatic > Marine > Unclassified | place: USA: California...
GCCGGAGAATTGTAAACGGTGCAAGTATGTCGAGGAACTTGATGGACGCAGCAAACGTCTTGAAGAAAACAAATATCACTATGACAACAATGCACATCTTATAGAACAAACTGCTGAAGATGGCAGTGTGCCTTATTATCCAAGCAACATCGATATACGTGTGGGTACTATTTGTAATTTAAAATGCATACACTGTGGCACAGGCGCTAGTAGCAAATGGAACGAAGATAAAGCAATGTTGGACAAGTATCCTAATACAGAGTACTACAACATTGATAACAAGTGGATCGAACAAGATAGTTTTATTTGGGACAACATCAAAAAAAATTTAGAACACACAAAACGTTTTAACTTCTTAGGCGGAGAACCATTTGCCAATAAACAACACAACAAATTTATCAAAGAAGTAGCATTTACTGATGTTGCAAAAGATATAACACTTACATATGTAAGCAACGGTACACTACTTACAGAGAAAGTTTTTGAACAACTTGTAAGTTTTAAAGAAGTTGTTATTAGATTAAGTTTAGATGCTATACAAGAACCAGGCGAGTATTTTAGATTTCCTATTAAGTGGAATAGTTTTGTTAAAAAATTAGAACTAATGGAACAGTATGCCAAAGATAATGAACACTTGGATATTGGAGTTCAATGGACCTGTAGTAATATAAGCATGTTTTATCTAGTAGACACGTTTGATTATATGCATAAACATTTTCCAAATATTAAATTTATATTTGCTAATCATGTAGAATGGCCTGTACATATGAGCGCACAAGTATTACCAAACGAAACTAAACAAATTATAGCAGATAAAATTAATAATTACGACTTTGGAGAATATTCTGACAAAGTGCCTTTTTATGTTAACCATATGTTAGAAAAAGACTTGTGGAAAACTGAAGGTAAAACTTTTATGAATTATTTAAATGATCTTGATATAGCTCGTAATATAAGCTGGCAATATAGTTTTAAAGAAATGAAGTTAGAAAACTATAGAAAGTAATTATATGATAAATACAAGTAATAAATGGAGGAGTAACAATGACCATACTAGAATCTTTAAAAGAGGATGTGCTGGAAAAATTTCCTAATCAAATAGTGTATCCTAATAAAACGCAAGACTTACTTGCTTACTGCGAAAAGAATGTAAATTTAATTACTGAAGCATACGAATTAGATCTTGCAGAAGGTGGTGATAGACATACAAAGATGGTGATAAGTCAGCATTATTATGGTAATCGTCGTCAGACAAAAAATATTGAATTGCAAGTTGAGCAATGGATACATACTAAATTAGTTGAAATACTTATTAAAAACAAAAACAGAATCGAAAAGGGACATATTGAAAATTTATTTAATCTTTGGAAAAATGTTTTTGAAGGAAAAACTAGTCACGAAAATAGTCAAAGTTTGCTAGAAAAATTAACTATAAATCGTGCTAGTTATAGTGAATTTGCTCCAGATCCGGTTGACAAAGTTAAAACGCAAAAGATATTGGAAGCAGCAAATGGTATTACTCCTAGTTTAGGAAATAACTTTCACTATAGAGTTGATGTACTTCCGCAAGATGCAAAGGATGCAATGTATCCATATATGCACGGAACGTTTGCTAATTGCACACAAGAAACAAGAAAAGAGTTTGGAGATAATCCACATGCTTACAGCGAAAAAGAATGGAGAGCAAAGGGCATTTGTTTTAACACACAATTTGAAGCACCATTAATTTTGGCATATAGCATTCCAGTTCGCATTAATGGTAGTCCAGAACATTGGAGACCTAATGAATTTGAAACCAGTAAAGATGTAACTTTGGTTGGAGTTGGCTTAAACATGTGGAATACTATTTGTACTGTAGAGGATATGGGATTAAATAGTTGTTGTCTAAGAGCATATCACAATAAGGCACTCGAACAAATTAAAGTCTCTTCAAATGAAACTTTACCAGGCGATTGGCAATGGCAACCGTATGTATTCCTATGCATCGGTAAGGGTGTTAGACCAAAAGGCGATCATAGAAAATACAAGCCAAGAGGTATTACTAATACTTTAAAGATTGAAGTAGCTGCCTAGCAAACTCTTTATGAGCTAACATACCCGGGTGGCTATTATCATTAGCCCTCGGGTATTTTTGTTTTATATGATCTAAATAAATTTTTGTACAAGAAGTATTATTCCATTGTGGTTTATCAACTGGAGCCATTAATATATGATTTAGGTTACGGTGTAAACTATTAACATGATTCATACGTAAAAATAAATCATTTATCATTTCGTAATCACTGTGTAAGTACTTAAAAAACATCTTGTCTCTTTTATCTTTGTGAGTATGATCAATAATGTGGCCAGTTTCTTTATTTTCATAGTAATGATATCTGTCTAAAAAACTCCAGTGTACAAAAACAATATCACTAGGTTTTAAATCAAAGTTTATAATAGTATGCCAAATTGCCTTATTACTATATCCTCCCTTACCTAAATTAATACACTCAACATTAAGTTCGTCGGCAATTAGTTGAGGCCACGCATACTTACTAGGTTGTGGAAATATACTGCAATTTTTTTCAAAGTTCCAAACATCGTCAAGTGCAGTGCCTCGAGTGTAACTGCATCCAAATGCTACTAGTCTAGTCATACTAGATCCTTGATGACATTTTCAAATTCAATCTTTAAATTATCGTGGTTTATTATTACATCCGAAAACATATAAGGGCTTGTATAATAACCACTAAGTGCTACACTAGTATCAAAGTCTCCTATTTGTTTTAGCGTGTTTATATCATCTAGCATATCTTCGTGATATATAGTTACTGATTTGCCCCAGTTATAGTTATTCTGTTGTGCATCGTGTAAATCATAACGAAACTTGGTATATGCAAAACTATCAAGTAGACACTCAATATCTGTTGTAATACTTAACTCTTGGCCAGTGTACGGCCCGTATTCTTTTGTGTGGCTTGTTACTACTCTACTACATACCATATTCCACCAATTGTGTCTTTTACTGTTAATAAATACCCAGTTAGTAGGATCGTCGGGTATCCATAACTCTTGACAATGAACATGTTCTATGTTATTATTGTTTAAGTAAGAAGTGATTATATGACTGCCTGTGCGCCCTGGAGTTTTAATTAGATGCTTCATGTAAATATTTATAGAGGACTATATGACCAAAGACTTAAAATGGAGTAATTATGACTTTACAAAAATACCATTTGACGATATTGTTAGTGTTGGTCAGCGTACCCTGCTGTATCGTGACATATTTACTGTTAGTTGGCTACTGGGAAGATTCTGCAATTACAAGTGTAGTTACTGTTGGCCCTACGCACGGTCAGATAGAAAAGATCATAGACCAACAGAACTATGCCTTAGCACAATTAATGAGATAAAGAGACAAGCACGTGAAAACGGATTTAATAGTTATCATTTTAGTCTTAGTGGGGGTGAGCCTACTTTCCATCCTGGCTACTTGGACATTTTACAGCATCTGGCTGATGACGTAGACAATACAAACTACACTAGTGTACACATGACATCTAACTGTAGTCGCAATATGGCATGGTTTGAAAAGTATGTAGAAGCAGTCAAGCCATTCCACCGTGCCAGTATTACAGCAAGTCTGCACACAGAACATTTAAATACAGTTGAGAAGATGCAAGACTTTGCAGATAAACTAATCTTCTGTCAGGAGCACGATGTTCAAGTTACAATCAATATGGTTATGGTTCCAGACTGGTTTGAAAGAGATTGGGAAAACGCCCTGTTCTTCCACGAGCAAGGAATCAACGTTACACTCAAGCCACAATCAGACCCTACTGCTAGTAGGGTGGTTGATGGATACAAACCGGAGGACCTAAAGCGTTTGCACAACGGTATGCCACAACGTGCATACACTGAAAGCAAACGCAAATGGGCAGAACGTCCTAAGCCTGCTTTTCAAATACCTACCGGAGTCGATGGCAAGTTAGACACAAGTATACCGTGGCACATGCAGATTGAGTTTAAAGACAAAGAAGGTAACGCATGGTATATGGATCAAGCAGAACGCTTTAATGCATTTGGCTTTAACAAGTTCAAAGGCTGGAGTTGTAATGCAGGGTATCAAGGTATTATTATACGTGAACCAGATGGTAGTGTTAAACGTAGTTACAGTTGTCACGATGTTCCACTAGGTAATATCGAAACAGGATTTAAATTATTTAATGCGCCAGCTCCTTGTATTACTAATAGTTGTGTAAGTAGTGCAGATAGTAAAATACCAAAGAGAAAGCATGTCTAAACAAGAAACTATAGTATACAAAGACTACCTTGGAGGTATTATTAGAGAACACCTGTCGGGTATAGCTAGAGAATACATTGGCGCCCCTGCTGATATTCCAAGTGGAACATTTTGGTTTAGAAAAGGTAATATACATAAACTAGACGAGATACAAAAGTTTAGTAAACATTTTATCGAACCGTTATTAGATAAAGAATGTTTTTTAATTGGCGATACAGCCTTTATGTTAAATCATCCACCGCATGATATACATATTGATTGTCCTAATTTAAAAGACGATATCAAAGGATATAAGAGTGTTGTAATACCTCTCGAAATAGATACAGACAATTATCCTATGCTATATACTGCTGATCAATATTACTATGGGCCTACTACACGTTTTAGAGCAGGATGCGAAGAGTTAGATAATAATGACGTAGTTAAAAATCAAAAAGCAAACGGTGTACATTTTAGTTATGATTATGAAGCTGATGGTGTAAAGCATTTAAGTAATTCAATTACTGAAGAATGGTATACTGAGCATATTGATGAACCCATACATGTTCCGTATAGTAGTTTCAAAGGTATAAGTATAGAAAAGTCTAATGAATGGAAGCCTAGTAGTGTAATTATTTTTGATAGTTCGAGGATACATTTTGCTGAAAAAATTCAAAAAGTAGGTGCTACTTATAAAATCGGCATTAGTTTAAATTATGGAGTGAAAGCCTAATGCCTTATTGCAATGTTTTAAATAATCATGTATGTATTCGATTACCTGGTAGATATGCTCCTTGCTGTTATTGGAATAAAGATACAACTAAATTTCAAGATAATCCAAAGAAATATTTTACTACTATTGATAAACCATTTAAAGAATATATTGCCAGCGAATTGCATCAAGATGTTGTAAAGGTTATGAATGAAGACGGTGATTGGCATCCAGGATGTATAAAATGTAAAAATTTAGAAGACGCTGGACTTCCTAGTATAAGGCAAAAAATTAACGAACATCTTCCAGATAAAAATATACAATATATGCAAATAAGTTTAAGCAATCATTGTAATTTTGCTTGTAAAACTTGTGATTCACGTAGCAGTAGTACAATTATGAAAATGGTAGATGCTAATCCAGAATTAGCAAAATGGTTTCACAAAGGTGAACTAATTACAAATACAGATTATAAAAAAGTATTTGATAACATTGACTTGAAAAATTTACAGCTTATTGAGTTTTTAGGTGGTGAACCGTTTGTAGATCCACAAACTACAAATTTTTTAAACTATCTACTAGAACACAGTAATTTATCAAATGTAACATTTAAAGTTCATACTAACACTAGTTTCTTTCCAAAAAAACTTGTACCTATTTTAGCACAAATGAAAAGAATAAATTTACACCTTAGCGTTGATTCTTGGCATCGTAGTGTTGAATATTCTCGATTAGGATCAAATTTTGAAATAATTAAAAAAGTCACAAATCAGTGGATTGAATTTTCGAAACAATACAAAAATACTTACATAACACTATTTCCGACAGTAAACGCTTTTAATGTTAAATATTTAAAAATGACAAAAGAAGCAGCAGAAGAATTAGGTATAGATTTTGGATACGAATGGGTAGAACATCCTAAGCAACTAAATCTAAACGCCTTGCCTGAAAGTTATGTTAATTCAATTAAAGATGATTACAATAAAAATTTCTTTAAAACTTATAAATTCAATCAACAGCAGTTTGATGATTTAAAAGATTTTTTAAAAGACACCGACGGAGCACAAGGAAAATATCTCAAAGACTACCTACCAGATTTGGCTAAATATATTAAAGGAGAGTAGCATGGAAATCACTCACAAAGATATTGAAAAAGCAATTATTAGAAGTCAGCATTGTCAAAGAAATTTTGATTTGTCACAGGCAATGCCAGACGAGGATATTGATCTTTTAATTCATGCAGTAACAAATTGTCCAAGTAAACAAAACATTTCATATTATAAAGTGCATGTAATTACTGATAAGGATACTGTACTTGCTATTCATAATATGACAGACGGATTTACAAAGAATTACGATACTGGCGAAACTACAACAAATAGTCAAACACTAGCAAATGTATTGTTTGTATTTGAAAGAGAAGACTTTACAGTAAATTCATTAGGTTCAAGTAGAAATCAACAAACTGTAAATCTTACAAATGATGACTTAACCAAAGAAGATTGGAATTCATTTAAAAAAGATAGCCATATGAGTACAGGTGTAGCAGCTGGTTATGCAAATCTTACTGCAAGTATTCTTGGATATAATACAGGGTGTTGTGCTTGTTTTGATAACGAAGCAATCAAAGAACATCTTGGAATATCAAATGATATAATGTTGTTAATGGGCATTGGGTACAAAAACGAAGAAGTTAACAGACGTGTACATCCTGTTACTGGATTTAAATTTCCAGCACTAAAGAAACAGGAAATCACAGTTAACCGCATTTAGTATGAAGTATGTAGTTACGGGTCATACCAGCGGTATTGGAAAAGAACTATTCAACAAACTACAACCAAATGTAAAAGGATATAGTCTTTCTTCAGGCTTTGATATAAACAATAAACAACAGCGTACTAGTATTATTCAACGAAATCTAGACGCTGATGTTTTTATCAATTGTGCAGAAGATAAATTTGGACAATCCTTATTACTTTTAGAATTGTATGAAGAGTTTAAAAATACAAATAAAATAGTTATAAATGTAGGAAGCAATGTTACACAAATTAATTTACAAGATGCACCTAATCTATTAGATTATTACACTTACAAGAAAACATTAAAAACACTATCAGATGACTTAGATAAATTAAGCACATTAAATGTAAAATATGTTACTTTTGGATATGTAGGCACAGAACGAATGTTTAAGAAACACCCTGAAGTAACAGACTATATAGCAGTTGACGAAGCAGTAGGAATTATATTAAATGAAATATTTTAAAAAATTAGATAATTTACCTACATTTGATTTATATAACGAATTTAAAAAATTAAATATTAATTGGTATCAAAATCAAGTTTGTATTAATACTATACCTGGTGTAGATGATTACAAATTAGGATGCGGTAGTTTGCAATATAACTGGGAAGAAGCAGAAACTCGTGTAAACAACAACGGAGAAGAATATACGCATGTTCCTGAGTACAATATTAAGTACACTGAAAAAGATTTTACAGTCTTGTGTTCATTATTCGTTGACACATTATTTGAATCCGTATATAATAGTATAACAAAAGAATATAATATAGGTCGACTACGATTAATGAAGTCAAAGCCAAAGACTTGTTTAAGTTGGCATAAAGATACTTCTCCTCGTTTGCATTTTCCAGTTAAAACGCAAGAAGGATGTATTATGGTTATTGAAGACGAATGTTTTCATATACCAAACAACGAATGGTATTGGACAAATACTGTAGTTAAGCATACGGCTTTTAATGGTAGTAAAGAAGAAAGAGTACACCTAGTAGCAACACTATTATGAAATGTGCAGTAATATCAAATCCAAGAACAGGATCAAGGTCTTTAGCCAACAAATTATCATTACAGTTTGATAATCCTATTGGGTACCTTCATTTTGCTGAAAGTGTAGAAAGTAGTTGTTTAACGTATCAAGAACTGATATCACAGGATTGGATATTACACGGACATTGGCACACTTTACATAATCTTTCAGATCAATATATACAGCATATCAAACAAAATTACACAGTATACGAAATTGTTAGAGATCCGTTACATAGATTTATAAGCTCAATTATAACAATGGCAACAGGCAACATAGATTTTCAGTTCAAAGATATTCCTGCAAAAATTGATACTAAATTAGTTTATAAATACTTTGAAAGAATGTCTCTAGTAAACAAGAATAAACTTGACTGGAACGTTAATACATGTTATAATTTTAATAAGATGTATAATAATACAAGTTTAGACAATTTTAAAAGAAATATTTCTGCTATAGAAAATTATCAAGAAATACAAAGTCTTTACTATAAAATAACAAAGGAAATACATGGTAGTTAATAGTTTATTATTTGGAGTGCTTTGGTACCAAATTATTGCTCATGTGGGTATCAGTGCAGGGTTACATAGATATTGGGCTCATCGTGCATTTATTGCCGGAACATTTTTTGAAATACTAACGCTTTATATGAGTGTAATCGCCGGTTCTCGCAGTCCTATTGGTTGGATTGCTGCACACCGTATGCACCACCATCATAGCGATACTGAGTTAGATCCACATAGTCCAAATACCAAAGGCTTTTGGAAGGTATTTTTTAGTCTATGGACAATACCTAGTATTCCTTCTAAGTATAGTAGAGACTTGTTTAGCAATCCTCGAATGCTGTTCTTTCACAATCATTGGTTTAAAATATGGTTAACAAGTGCAATTGTTTGTTTTTTGATTAGTCCGTATGTATTTTTGTCATTTATTATTATACCTGCTGTGTTGTCAACAATTGGATTTGGATTGGTAAATGCACTTACACATAATGGATCTCAAGTGCATAACGTACCATGGATAAACTTGTTAGTTGCAGGTGAAGGATATCATAAAGAACATCATAACGGACTGAGCGTAAGATATCACAAATATGATTTTACTGGTGCAGTATTAGAGTTTATGATTAATATTGGAGTCATCGAATCAAATGGAAAGAAATGAAATAAAACAAAACGAATTAGTGCTGTCTGAAGAAGAAGAAAGAATTCATAAACCTCGTTTGAATAGACGGTTGTGGTTAAATTGTGACACTGATAGTTGGCCTAGCAGCGTTAAAGAAAACGCAATATGCCCACTGAGCATAACTGTTGAAAAAGATTTACAACTAGAACTACTTGAAATAGCAAAAACGCTTGAATACAAGGATGTTCATTCAGTTCTAAACATTTGTTTTTGGCCGGATTGTGCCGCTACAGATTTACTTAAAGAAAAGTTTTCAATTTTTGCTGAGGATATTGACAAGTACCTTGTGTTAAGAAATCGTCCGTTAGAGTCTGTTTATCCTCATAAAGATCCTGTTAGAGGAACAAGTATATACCTGCCGTTGGGTCCTCTTGGAAGCGAATACAAACCTTTAGAAATATATTATGATAACGACGAATATGGTGTTCCAGAAAATGATACGCCTATTGTATATGCTTGGAACACAAAGGCTACTCATGCTGTTTTTAACAATAATAATTATAGATACAATATGCAAGCAAGTTTAAATCTTCCTTACGCAGAGGTGTTTGAAAAATATCGTAATGTATTTAAAGTATGATGTAAAAAAATACTTTAATGCTATTAAGGCATTAGACAGCACTAAAGTTTTAGACTTTGGTTGCAATCATGCAAACTTTCTCAATGAAAAGTTTACCGGTGAATATATTGGTTTAGATATTGATAGCAGAATAATCAAAAACAACAAAAAAACATATCCACAACATCAGTGGATACACTACAACAAATACAACTATCAATACAATTGTGAGTATAGCACTACGGATGATTGGCCTGATATACCAACAGGTATCGAAACAGCAGTTGCTTTTAGCGTGTTTACTCATACTACATTTGATGAATTTTCTTATACAACAAACAAACTGAAATCGCACATTGCACCCGGTGGAGATATACTGGCAACTTTTTTTAGTTCGATTGATCGAGATTCAATATATAAGATATTATCGCATAGACAAGAATATTTTTCTGGTCATGAAAATTATATTGTAGAAAAGATTTCAAACAAGGATGTAGTATACCTTTGTGTAAACACTGTATCAAATCAAATATTAATATTTGATAACATAAAAGATTTGCCAAAGTTTTCTAATCATATGTATTTTTTAACTTTTTACAACGATGAATGGTTATCTACTAAACTTCAAGGACATGTAGTTGATGTTACTGATAACTTTACAAATATAATGAGCACACAAAAATGTCTAAGATTATCTATAACTCGTTAGTTAAACTACCTAAGTCATTTGATACTGTTGAACAAGCATTGTCCTACATAGAAGAAATTGTCGGTGTTCCGCCGTTTTTGCACACTATACATTCAGACTTTCAATTGATAAACAGTGATCATATAAATATTACTAGATATTTTGATACATTAGAAAGTTATCAGCAATGGATATTTTCCAAAGAACGTAATACACTAGATCAGCAGTTGATAGATTTAGGATTTTATCTTTATACAAAGCAGGCCCACAATGACAGCATTACTTAACAGAAAACAACTCCCCGCCTTTTTAAAATTGCCCTATCAGTTTGATATGAATAAACTACTAACAGCATTTGAAAAATTTAGCAATCCAGAGTTATACAATGATTTAGATGCAAGCAATCCGGATAGTGCATATGGCGATTTTTACAATAGTAAAACAAAATTAGATCATCTAAAAAAGTTTGCAAATACTTCAGAAAACGTTTCGCAGGGCAGTAAATTTTATAGACAGCTAAGTTTAACAGAGTTTGACGGTGAACGCCCTGAGCGCAAGTTAGACAATGATACTCGTGTTGCAACTTATAGGAAAAGTACCAACGTAGAAGATCCTGCGTACCAAGCAGTAATGGACGAGAGACGTTATACACGCCGTAAAGATATATGTACCGGGTACTGGAATGATGTATTAGACACGTTTAAAGCACCTGTAACACGCACTAGATTTGCGTATATGGCACCGGGTCATAGTATTAAGCCTCATATAGACTATAATACTACATACAGCATACGTGTGCATATTCCTATTATTACAAATCAAGATGCCGTAATGTGCGTAAAAGATAAAAATGGTATTAATAAAATACACATGCCAGCAGACGGTTCGGTTTACTTTTTAAATACCGGACTTACACATTGGGCAGAAAACAACGGAACCGAAGGAAGAACACATCTTGTGATATCTCTTAACGGACAGGATGATTTGTGATTTTAGAAATTAGTGAAATTGATACTAATCTACTGTTTAGTCCTGCTGCTACGTTAGAGCAAGATACCCGTCCGGCAGACATATACACATTTATACCAACTGATTATCCTGAGTTAGCAAAACAGTTAACAGACTTTAGCAATGAATTGCACTTTAGAGATGATCACAGATTAGTAAAGAATTATATTAATATGGATTTTTTACAGTTTCCTTTTGTGACTATGTATAAACGTGATAAACAAGTAGTAGGATTTGCCACAGGGCATGTGCGAGATTGTTATCCTAAAAATAGTGTGAGGCTGTTAAACAGATTTTATCATGATAAAACATACAGTAGAAAAAAATTCACACGAGAACTTCTACGACCCAGCACATTTTGCTGTATTCAACAACAAATGATTACTGCATCGAGCCTAGGGTTTGATACAGGATTTATCAGTAGAGAGTTGAGAGCAATCAAGTTTTTTAGTAGATTTATTAAAGAACTTGACAAACGCGGCACACACAGTTGGGAATATAAAGAAGGGCCTTTTTTAGTATCGCCTGACGCCCAAGATACTAAGTCGTGGCAAAGTCTTGCACTTGTAGAATTTAAAAAAACACATCATAATTTTTGGAGTCATTGGAAATGCAAATAAAACTACACGACCCTTTTGTAATAGAAACAGGCATAAAAGGAGATTACGATTTTTTTGCTCCTTACATGGATCAAATGGAATGGACTGATACTAATAAACTGTACGCAGAACATGAAGAGTACCAGGACACTATGTATGGAAGAAAAATGGTACATCATTACATCAAACATATTAACAAGTATGATATAAAATTAAAAAAATTTATAATCAAAATGTTTAAAGAGTTCGGTGTGCCTACCAAAGACTGGCGTGCTGATTTCTTTTTAACCAAGGCTGGTGGGAGTATGCCAATGCATATTGACGGTATGAGCAAGGTTGCATTTTTGTTGCCGCTGTCAGAAAATACTGGACCTGTAGTATGCGAACACAATAATAAAAACTTTGAATTAACTTATCAATCTTTAACTATACTAAATACGCAAGTTAGTCACGGTGTATCTGCACCAACTAAAGATCGGTTGCTGTTTAGAATAGCAGTGCATGATGTAATGTTTGAAGAGTTAGGTATATATAAAAAACTACAATGATTTGTGTCTTGCCAAATTTTCCGCAGGCAGTAATTGATGCTGCTGTAAATTTTTCTACAACAACAGATACGTCTGACGAATTCTCCTTAGGTGGAGATCCAAGAACATTCTGTATTCAATGTCCTCCTGATTTAATCTCGTTTATTAATAAATCTTTACCTGTTACAGCTGACGATGTTCATCGTTTTAGATTTACTAAAGGATCTTCCAATCCGCATTGCGATTCAAGAAGAAAAGTTGCATTACAAATTCCAGTACAAATTGATTATTCGTCTTCTAGATGTTTTTATGCTAAGGAAAAGTTTCTTAAAAAGTTAGTCGAAATTGAATCACCTAATAAGACAGGCGATGACGGCATTGTTCGAAAATCTCAACGATGGCAATATGAATCTAAATATTTTGATCATTACGATTATCGTTTGCCATTTTTAATGGATACTAAATATCCCCACGGGGGGTACGTGGTATCTGATACTAATACTATTTTATTATCAGTATCGTATTACGATTTGTCATATAAACAATTATTACCTGCTTTTTCAAAATTTAAGTAATTAAAGAGACTGGTCTCCTTTGTATTTTAATACAGTATTTCCTTCGCTGGCCTTGCGACATACTGTATTAATATTCATATTATTAGTATGTTCTATTAAACGTGCATTCCTGTCTTCTCTAACAGTCTTGGTGTTTCCGTTTATCTCCCAATATGTGTGATCAAATACATCAAAGTCAAAATGCTTGTCACTTAGCGGAGACCCTGGAAGAATAAACAACTGTTCTCCCATAGCAATAGTTGGAACTACATCTGCATACTTTGTATTGATTAATGTAATTAAATCTAATGTTTCTTGGAAGTCTTCTTCTGTTTCGGTTATGTATCCTATAATAAACAAAAATACTGCTTTGAGATTGTATTTCTGCATATTGTTCATAAAGAATATTAAATCATCGTTGGAAAACATTTTACCCATGTGCTGTCTCACACTTTCACTTCCGCTCTCTACACCGGGCAACACTACCTTAAAGTTTGCATCTGCCATTAGTTTGTAGTCTTCCTCTGGCATTTGTTTAGAAGGTCTAATAATTATTTTGGTTTCAAAGTTCATTGGAAATTTTTCAGCAGCCATTAAGGTTAATAATTCTCGAAATTTACTCATACTGCCGTTAAGTAAACTATCGGCAAATTTTACGTCTTTTACCTCTGGATATTTGTCTCTTATAATTTTTAAATCTTCTACTATTTTACTAGGGCTTTGGAATTGGAATTTTGACCAAAGACTTTTTACATCACAAAAAGAACAATTTAACACACATCCTTTGCTGGTTCTTATGTAAATTCCGCCATTGTATCTCGACAAATTCAAATCATCGAAATTGCCAACAGGAATATCGTCCATGCTAAGTTTCTTGTCTATATAGTAATTGTTTATTCCAGGGTGCGATTCGTTGTTCAGCAATTTAACCAATGCTTCTTCGCCATCACCGGGTATACTATAGTCTATTAAATTGTCTTCTAGAAATTTTTTTGAAACAGTGTTTGACCCTGGTCCGCCTATAACTATCTTTTTATCAGGGAAATGTTTTTTAAAAAATACGCTAAGTTTTTCAGCAGCATATGCACTTTCAAAACTAAAAAGAGATAAACCGATGTACTTGCAAGTAATAGGAATATTTGTTTCAAAATATTCTTTAATCCAAGAATAGTTTATTTTCCATATGCGATCAAACTCATCGTTTTGAAGTAAGTTTCCTTCTACAGTGCCAAATGACCAATATTGTCTTTCCTTGCATACATCATAAAAATCTCTATTCCAATCTAAGTAAGTTGACTGTATATTATTTTTTAACAAGTATGCTTTTAGAACCGCCGGACCAGCGGGCGGCGTATCGGGCGAGATTTTAGGAACGCTTACAAATACAATTTTACATTGAGCCATACAGTATTTATAATGTCAACAAAATTAAGTTCTAGTAATAGAACCTTTCATGCCCATACTGTTTGGATCACTCCATAAAGGTGAATAAAGTATTCTATTAGGACTTCTAGTAATACTATCGTCATCACCCCAGGCTTGTTTAGGTAAAACTGTAATAGTATTGTTCATTCCTAGATGCGCACTACACTGATAGTAATATACACCTGGTACTGTAGGGGTCCAACTAACTGTGCCGTTTGTAGGGCCTTGGTTTGTTGCAGCAGGTGTGCTTACTGCATCTCCTGTACCAGTCGAACTTTGCCATTTTATATACAGCGGATGAGCGCCAGTATTATTTGTAAGTGTAATTGTATCACCTTCGTATATAGTAATTGCTGGGTCATTGCCACTTACAGCACCACTACGGTCTGTAGCACTATTAAATGTGTAATCACTTGTGCCGTTAGCAGCATCGATTACAAACGCATGTGTAACTGGGCTAGTACCTGATTGTGTATCTGTAAATAACAAATCTTGTGTAGCATTGTTATGAATGTATGTTTTCATCTGTGCAGGTGTCATGCCTGGATTGGCCTGAAGTACACTTGCTACCATTCCTGCTACTTGCGGAGACGCCATACTAGTGCCTGATATCTTCATGCATTCGTCTGTAGCACTTGAACCTGTAATAGGAGACTGTACTGTACTTACACTTGCTTCGGTACCATCTGTTAAATCACATCCACCCGATTTGTCTGTACTAGCACAACTCATAATACTAGTACCCGGAGCAAAAATATCTACTCCCGGACCGTGACAACTTGACTCTGCTTTTTGTTCTAATGATCCTTGATAGCTAGTATCTATATTGCCAACCATAAACGCATTTGTGCTGTATGGACTACTACCTCTATATGGAGTTTCTGCACCGTTGCCTACAGTGATTGTGTCATTCCAATTGTCGCCTGTAGCGGTATCAATGTACCAATAACTATTACCAGCTGCTATACAGAAGTGTATACCTGCTGCTATACATTCTTCAACATCTGCATCTACACTTGCTACTCTAACATTAAGTTTTCTACTACCACCAATCTGTGGAATAATTCCAAAATATGTATACCAATCGTTGTCGGTGTTTACTACACCATCAGTTCCTGGTGTTAAACTATTGCCTCTATAGGTTATAGCAGTAGGATCAGTACTACGTGTTCCGCTATATCCCCAACTAGCATTGACTACTGTAGGGCGCTTAAATCCAGTCTTAGGGTCCACTGGCTTGTTGTTGTGCCAGCCTTTGATAACATCAAAACAATTGCTTACACTAATACCGCCACTATCGCCTGCGCCTTCTAATCCGCCAACTTTTACACTATATATGTCTGCATCACGAGCCCAGCCTAATGTACGACCTGCTACAGTACCACCACAGTGCGATCCGTGTCCGTTGTAGTCTCTATAATGGTTTGCACTCATTGTACCGCTTACACCACTGTGAGCATACCAATCAATTTCTTTTACTCTACTTAGTGCATCTGGTGAATATCCTGAGTGTCCTGCATCAAATGGATTGCCTGTGTCTCCGTCACCAAATAAACTTTGTATAACTCTTTTAGAAACTTTAGCAATACATGGTTCGATATACTTTTTAAATAAAGCATAACCTAACGGAAGTGTTGATTCAATTTGTGCTGGTGTTCTGACATCGTCTGTCCATTCAGGAGCAAGACTACCGCCATCCCATAAACTTGAATAATCAAACATACAAAAGTTTAGTAGATACAAGTATTCTTTTGCTGCTACTTCAAATGCATCTGCGTCTGTCTTCCAATCATCTGGATTTAATTGGTAACCTGAAGGATCCCATTTGCCTGCGTCAAATGCTTCTTCCATTGCTGCATATAAAGGACCAGTTGCCCAGTCAGCTGATAAGTAAGCATACATTTTTAAATCTTGCGCTGGCAGTCCGTGCATGTGTAGTGTATGGAATATGTGTTCAATAACTTCTTGAGCATCGATGTCACCAGTTCCTGGTGTGCCACTACTGTTTTGATACCACACCATATCATTCATCATATAACTATCTAAAAAGTTAACATAACCAGCATACTGTGCTGCTCCGTCGTCTGTTAACCAGTTTGGAGTATATGAAGCACCACCACCGTAGCCAACACGTTGCGCTGTTTGTTTACCTTGGTGCCAGCTAACTTCGGCATCGCCTCTAAGTGTAAGTATTAAATTTTCTTGGATTGGTGGTGAAACATTTGCTGCTGTTGGATCAAGGAACCAATTATACATCTGAGCAACTTTATTACCCCATTCATCAGGAACTGTTGTTGCTCCACCAACTGCACCAGCTAAAACAATCTTAACACCTTTTACTTGTATACTTCTGTCAAAAACTGCTCCGTTTGTGCTATCAGATGTTATTGCACCTTTGTTGTACATATTGTTTGAATTGTAATTAATTTTTGTAAACTCGATATGATCAGACTGTAGTCCTGAATCTTGTATAACAATATCAACACCTTGGCCTGTTAGTGTATGCGGAAAGTCTGCTGTAACACTGGTTGTACCACTACCCCATAAGTCTTCTCTAACAACACATCTAGCATTGCCCCAGTTTAGATCAGCTGCGGTAATAGCACTGGTTTTTCTAAATGCATCAGTAACAAGTGCGTTATTACCAATTTCAATATCGTCTCTAAGTTCGGGTGGAATTTGTACATCAACTACTCTAGCATCACTACGTAACGCAACAGCTTCTTCATCAGTTAAGCTATAGTGAGTATTACGCTGACTTAATGGTCTTGCGTTTGCTACTGCAACTGTGCGATTAGGAATATCTCCTGCACCCGTGTTTGCAATCATTTCTGCATTAAATGCATCGTAGTCAACACCTGCTTCTAGTGTGACAATATATTCTTTTTCGCTCATTTAAGCCCCCTTAGATTAAGTTAGCCCATGCACCGTTTTCATAACCTTGGAATTTGTTATCCGTTGTATTGTATATAATGTCGCCGTTTTGGGCTGCTAATGCGTTTCTTTCTGTTGTAGTAAAACTTGCCATACGTAGTGGTGAACTTGTTACCACAACAGCATTTCCTGCTGTTAAGTTTAAGTTAGCACTTGCACTAATTTCTGGTGTTTCTGTACCTGTTGATATAAATCTATCTGCTGTTACAGTATTAGTTACTACTAGATCATTTTCAACTGTTAAATCACTACTTACAGTTACAGCTGGAGTAATTGTAATACCACTACTGTCACTAGTGTCAATATTAGTTGTTCCAAATACAAGTGACCCTGCTGTAACAGTGGTTGAAGCAGTTATAGCACCGGTAATGTTTATAGCACCTGTACCGGTAATGTTATTGCTATTTAAATCTAAGTTGCCGCCTAGTTGTGGTGTTGTATCATCAACTACATCACCGCCACCACCAGCACCACCGGTTGCAGCCCACGCACCATTTTCGTATGACTCTAATTGGTTTGTTGTACTATTATACAATATCATACCATTTGCTGCTGTAAGCGCATTACGTTCGGTAGTTGTTAATGATCCTGTTTGTACAAAGCCGTCAATTTTAGCATTACCAGCTACGTCTAGTTGTTCTGTCGGCGATGTAATTCCTATGCCAAACTTATTGTCTTTCCAAACAAAATATTTGGATCCTGTGTTTAAGACTCCGTCAGACGAGTTACCAAAATATAGCGAGTTTTCTCTTCCAAAAATAACAGAAGTTGCTAACTCTCCGTTTGCATCATTTCTTTCAAACAAAATAGCACCGTATTGGCTACTAGTATCGCCTGTAAGATCTGAAGTAGTTTCTCTTGTGAGTCGTAAATTACTTCTAGCATTATCTGCATTGACTTTTAAAGTCATTTCCGCTGTCGGTATTCCACTGGCAACAGTTAATTGTTGATTATCAGGGGCAATGGTTGCAGATGTTATAGTCCCAGTAATTGTGTTATTTACAGCATCGATAATTACAGATGAATCATCGCCAAACACACTACCTCTTACATCGCCAATCAGACTACCTGTAATAGTCGAAGCTGTAATAGTTCGTGTAGCAGCGTTTATCATTACTGTTGAATCGGTTGCTAACAGATTACCAGAAATAGTATCAGCTTCAATGTATCCTAATATATCAATGTCACCTGTACCAAGAATCTTATTATTGTTTAAATCTAAGTCGCCAGTTAATGAAGAACCTATGCCACCGCCGCTGTTATTATCGACGCCTATTACCCAATCTGCACCATCATACTTTAAAATACTATTTGTTGTTACACCTGTTGTGTCTACATTAGAAAGTTGATTAAGTGTAATACCTGTTAAGTTACTACCATCGCCGTAATGGTCTGCACTTACTCTGCCTAATGCTGCATCAACTAATACAGTAGTGTCATCACCTCTAACATTACCCTGTATATCAATTGAATACTCTTGGCCTTCTTCAACACCTGCTCCACTAGCAATACCAGTTAATCCGCTGCCGTCACCTACAAAAGCGGTTGCACTAATATTCCCTGTTCCTGAAATATTAAATCCATTTAAACTTAAATTTTGTGTTAATGATGCAGGTGAGCTTGCTGCGCTACTTGATACTAATACTCCGCCTTGTGTTGATCCGTCGCCAACATATATTTGTTTAGTATCAGTTGTGTATATTAGTTCGCCAACAGCAAAAGTCTCGGCAGCTCTTTCTGCATTGGTTCCACGTCTTAGCTGTAATGCCATTTGAAATTCTCCTAGGTGATATTCTTTCTTGTTAAAGTATTTATCACCTAGAAGTAATTATCATTTATTTAATTTGAGAAAACGTTTAACTCGTTTAGTCAAGTCTTTTTTAATACGCTCCATATCCATTCGAAAATCAATATTATCAATAGTTGGTTCATATTCTTGAAACAGTGTTTCTAAACTTTGTTCAATATCGTCAATAGATTGTTTCTTACGACTATCTTTAATATCAACTTCCCATACATTCCCATCTTTAAACTTAATAATGCATTTTTTCATATATTCAATGGGCAGAATTTCAATTTCGATATCTTGAAATATATCGTCCCAGTTGGTTTCGTCGGTGGTGTTATTTGGATCTTCCACTCACTATGCGCTCTCAGTTGTTTTCTTTGCTGTTTTACGTTTAGTCGGGGATAGTTCTTCGGCTTGTTCTCTTAGAGCTTTTGCTTCTTTAAACAGTCTATCAGCGTCACTACGTAATTTAGCAGCAATGTCTTCATCTGTCAACACTTCATTTTGAGGAGCTTCTAGTGTAGTAGGTGCTGGAGTTTCAACTGGGTTAGCAGCTGGTGCAGGATTTGCTCTACTTTTAACAGCAAGATCCTCAAGTGCCACACCTTTTTGTTTTGCAATAACTTCGTTTAATTCACTTAACAGTATCGCAGTTGATCTATTAGGAACCATCTCAATTTCATTTGTTGGAAACTTACGCATATGTCCAGTTGTATGTAGTCCAGCTAACATATTTCTACCATCTGAAAGATATTGACGTTCCATTGCTTCGTAAAATTCATCTGCTCTTTGGCCTGCATCTGACTCAACTAACTTCATTAGATCGTCGTGGTCTGCTGCGGCTAACGCATCTGATGTAACAACCAAACATGAATATGGATCATTTGGAATTGTACGATACGCTACAACTACCTTTCGTTGATTGTTTTTAATTCTTCCTACGTGTTTATACATGTATTACTCGCTTTCTGTAGTAGCCTCTGGAGCAGGCGCAGCGGCGGCTGCTGCTTCTGCTGCTTCCTTGGCTTGTTTTTGTTGTTCTTCAACATTGTTTAGAAACAACTCTAATTTGTTATAGATAATCCCAACTGCTGCCATTTCCTTTGGTTTAAATGCACTACGCTCACTAGCAACATCAATGATGCCTTTCATAGTGGCTAAATCCTGGATTGTTAGTTCGTTTGGATCAGGTTGTGTTTGTTCTTCTGCCATTTTAATACTCCTATTATAAATTACTTATTTGGCTTTTCTTAATTATACTTCAGATGTGGACAAGCTAATAAGAAATAGCTAAGTTCTGAAGGTGATTCAAATCCTACTTTTAGCGAAGGTGTGATTTGATCGTCTACTAATTGGACAGCTCGTCCAATAAAATATCTACCGTTACAGTTTGATGTAATCCATTCTTCCATTGCACTAGTAATGTTATACTTCATTGCAAAGGTCGTTGTTTCAAAGTAAGGTGGACAGAAATCCACCTTACGTATGTCTAAAACATCTAAAGGATTAATTTTGTTTTTTATCACGCAGCCTCCTCGTAGTGCGCTGTCATACCAAACGGTGCCTCAAGGTTCTTATCGTGGTTACTATGGATAACAAATACTGTTTCGCACCAGTCTGGGTCGCCCCAACTATCCCACGCATACCCGTCTGTAAACATAATGAATCTTTTAGGCTGTATACCTTGCTCTTTCATGTAAGTCCAGTTAGCGTCAAAGTCAGTGCCACCGCCGCCTTTAATTTCATAGTCTGTAATTGCACGACCGTCATCAGCAGTAAAGTCATCTTCATTGTATACTTTTGTATCAAAGCACCATATCTTAATTTTGTAGTCTTTGAACTGTTCCATAATGCCATGTACTTCGCCTAAGAAGTCTGCTGCCTGTTCATTACCAATTGAACCACTCATGTCTATTGCAACACAAATATCAATTGTTTCTTCAAAATTCATGCCTGGCAGAATAGCACCAGTGTGCCAGCCTTTGCGTGACGGACGACTAAACGTGTAATCGCTTTTAATAGTACTCTGAATTTGTTGTTGAATTATCTCACGCCAATTCATTTTAGGTTCTGTAAGTTCTTTGATCAAACGCTGTACACCTGCTGGAGTATTTCCGGCACCTGCACTTTGCGATGCTTGAATCATTGCTTCTTTGATCTCGTCTTTGATTTGTTCACGTTCTTCTTTTGTATATGTAGGACGTCCTTTGCCTTTGCCCTCTTTACTTTCGTCCTCGCCTTCCCAGTCAATATGCTCGTCTAGCATTTCGCCTAATTGCTCTAAGAACTCTTCGCCGTTTTGCTTGGCTTGATCAAACAAGTCGTCGTATACTGCTTCACTTGCCCAACCACGATATTTAAAGTCTTGGAAGCAATTTACAATACTTGGAATAGTACCAATACGGTCGTCTACCAATAAGTTGTTTACAATATAGTCGGCAGCAATATTATACAAACGTGGATCACGGTCTTCTCTACGTGTAAGGTGATCAAATACCATATGTAAAATTTCATGTGCTACAACAAATTCAATTTCTTTATTGTTCATAGCATTAAAGAATTGAACATTGTAGAACAAGTTACGACCGTCTACGGCGGCTGTAGGTAGCCAATCTGCACGTTGAATTTTTAAACGTGTAGCCATGTTGCCAAAAAACGGATGTCTTAATAACAAACCAACACGAGCAGTAATAATACGCTCATGTACTTCTTTATCCATTTCATCTAACTGTTCTTCTGTTATGTCTGGATCTGGTTGCCATGTTCTAAGTTCAGATGCTGTCTTACTAGCAGACATATGCATTGCTACGTACTGTGGTAAAAAATCTAACATAGTTGCCCTTTCTATCAGCTCTTATATTAACTATACACTAATATTTAACAGTTGTCAAGAGAAAAGTTGGGCGAGATTGACCCGCCCAACTGTATGGCGTCTTATGCACTCTGAGCAGCTTTGATATACTTACCATAACGGTCATGGAATTCATCAAAACATGCAATTGCATCTGGATCAATTGGTAGTGAGTATTGCGTAAGAGCTAGTTTAATACCCATAACAACTAATTCAGTTTCAAAGTTATCCATTGCAAAGCGTAAAAAGTTGTTGACTTTATCGTCAAACTTTTTATCATTTTTGTCACATGCTTCTTTAAGCTCGTAACAAAGACTTACAGTCAAGGAATACTTGGCACTGATTTCTTGTGTCTGTAACTCTTTTACTTTGCCAGATAAAATATCGCTTGGATTAGGCATACTAGATGCAATCTTGCGATGCGCCATAAATTTAATTCCAAGTCCTTCGCCAACAGAACCAGCAACTAGATCTGTTGTAGTAGACTCGTCATCGTCATCTTCAAGTAGTTCCGATACAAACGTCCATGAGCGAGGAGAAGCAAATGAACGACTAGAACTACGTGGATCAAAATCGTACAAATCGCCTTTGGCAAAAGTTAAGTAGCCAACAACGTCTTTGTGGATATTGTTTGCAACTGACCATTCAAACCAGTCATCAAAACTGACAGCTAGTTCTAAGTGAACAAATCGGTTAGCAAGTGGAGCAGGCATACGATATGTCACGCCTTTGTCTGCTTCACGGTTACCTGCGGCAACAATTACAACGTTGTCTGGTAATTTATATTCACCAATACGACGATTGAGTGTTAATTGATAAGCAGCCGCTTGTACAGCCGGTGCCGCAGAATTCATTTCATCTAAGAACAATGTAATATGATCGTACTTAGATGCCATTTCTTCATCTGGCAATTCCATAGGTGGTGCCCACACCATTTTACCTTGTGTTGAATCAAAGTAAGGAATGCCTTTAATATCTGTTGGTTCCCACAATGAAAGACGAATGTCAATCAAATGAGAATTAGTAAAACTATCTGTAACTTGCCCTACAATATCCGATTTACCAATACCGGGAGGACCCCAAATAAAGATAGGACGTTTTTTGCGCATTGCCCGGCGCAAACTTGCTTTTGCCTTGTTTGGCGAAACTGTTCTTAAATCTGACATGCTGTATTCCTCTCATGTTTATCAGTGCCTATAAACTAATATAACATTGGAATTAATGATTGTCAACCTCTACTTGGCAAATTTTCTGATCTTTTCATGGCTTTTGTTATACCATACTTACGAAGATCACCACTAAACAGTGTAAGTTCAACTGCTTTTTTCTCGTTGGTTACGTGTATAGCAGTGTTATCAAGGTAATATGGACAGTCAATAAACTGATCTAAAAATATAATTACTTGTGTAGTAATTGGCATATCAGGTGGATATAGTATTTTATATGTTGCTAGATCAATTTTAGAAAGCATGTCAAAACCTTCTTCGGTTAAACGAAGCCCGCCTACTTCTTTTTCTCTAGTGTTCTTCCACCATGTTGGAAAGTACTGAGCTATGTTCTCTTTACTAATTGCTAGGTTAAGTTGTTTTAAAAAAAGTTTTGTATATACTGTCTTATTCATTTGTAACTTTTTCGCCTGCTGTTAATTTAAATACAGCAAAGTCGTTAGTCTTAAACATTATGTTTAGTTTCTTAGAAAGATTAATTGCATGTCCAGGATTTGAAAAACTTGTCTTCTTATACTTAGGTCCAGGATAATTTGTTAATTTGTTTTGTGACTTTAAGTTGAATGGTTTGTCTTTGTAGAACACAGCCCAAATGGCCTCAGCATCAAGTACCTGTTCACTTTTGTAGGTTTTGCCATCTACAAATTCCATTAATATATGCGGTGCTGGTCTACTCATGTGCGTATCCTTTAGTTATATACGCATATATTTATCATTTTTTGCAGACTATTTCCATTCTCCACCACCACCGATTTCAACTTTTATGATGTCGTCTGATGCTCCACTAGCATTTTCTTTGACAAATTTTTCAAGATCTCCGTGCAATCGACTCATTACTATACCTAAAGTAAACGAAAGATTTTTTGCTTGTGCAATATCCATACGAACTTCTTTGGCACGACTGTTTTCGGCAGCCTGAACTTGTTTAATAAACTGTTGTAATGGAGCAGTGTTAATCGGATCGTTTGACATTACTTAGGGCCAGTTTCATTTCAATTTCGGTCTTATATGGACCCATGTATTCGTTACGCTCTACAGTAACTTGCTTTGGACAAAAACTTTTAAGCCAATTTACGTTAAACTTAATTAGATAATATCCTGCACAATAAACACTACGACTTTTTTCGCTTTTTGTAAATAACGGAAGTTTGTTTTGGATATCAAACATGCTATTGTATGGTGTTGTACGTGTTGGAAATCCGTGTACTGAAAAGTCTTTTTGTTCTGCAGGTGCAATAACTTTTGCAGTTAAAAAACTAGGACCAAACTTTTTAGTTAGATCTGCTGCATCAGGATAAAAAATAATTTTACCTTTATTACTAAAAATAAATCCTTCATCATTTTTACTAAGTGTTCCAACTTTTTCACCAGCTTCTTCAACAATCCAAAACTTATCCTCTAAAATTGGTTTAGCATTAATTGTCATTTGTATACCTCGCTTGTAAGGGTGTTGCATAAGACTGTGCTTGGTCTGCAATACGTTGCATATCCCACTTAGCACAGAATTTCATAAGACGCATACCTACTTGCTGTACTGTTTTAGGTTTTGCGTTCTCTTCGATAGTACTATTAATTATCTCTCTAATTTCTGTAGGTTGTGCAGTCAAGTCACACAATACAACATTACGATTATAATCATCTAGTACACGATGCTCTACACCTTCGTGGTCAGTCCAACGCTGTAGCATCATGTTATTCCAGTTGTAGCCTTTAGTGTCTTTGTCTGCAAATGCTTCAATAAGACCTACTTTGTTCTTAGTGCCTTTCTTGCGTACACCAGGGTAAGCACTAAACACGTTGTCACTAGTATCGCCACGCATACACTTTTCAAACAACATAAAGGCAGGCTCAGGAGCCGGCTTAGGTTCTTTAGTTTTCTTGTCAATAACAGGCTCACGCTTCTTATCGTCAAAGTATCCTTCGTGTGTAATAATAGTATTGCTAACACCGTTGTACTGTTGTACATTAGGTGCAATAAGTTGTGCAAAGTCGCCGTCAGTACTAATAATAATATGATTGTCATTAGGGTGTGCTTGCACCCAACCAGCAATTAAGTCATCTGCTTCTAGTTGCGGATGACGCATTACTGTACAGTTAGTTTTATCTGTAATAAATGTTTTAAATTCGTCAAAGCACTCCCAAAAGATTGTATCTTCTTCTTGCTGTGCAGGAGTTAGTGCATCGCGAGCAACTTTTCTGTTGCGCTTGTAAGGCTCGTAATAGTCCTTGCGCCAGCTGCGACCTTCTAAACAAAACACAACATGATCTGCATCAAAGTCTTGCCATGCTTTCTTAACACCTGACAATGTAATATGGAAGGCCATACCGACCTTAGTGTCAATATCGCCACGTACTACATGCCTTGCACGAAAGAAAGTGTTAGCAGTGTCTACTAGAATATAAGTTGCCATTAGTTTGCCTATTGTTGTTTATATATACGATTATATACGATTATATACGATTTGTCAAGCATTAACTTACTTCGCTTTTGCCTTTATCAATTGGCACTACATTAATGTAACCAGTGTTTACTTTAGAGTCAGCTGCTTCTTCTTGTAGCATATTATATACAATGTCACGGAACCATCTATCAACAATTTCCTCTTCGGGATCCGATTCTTCTCCGTATCCGTTTTGTATTAGTTCTTCAATAAAGTATCTGTTCCAGTCTAGTTCAAAAAACCCATTACGAATATTATCACCGTTTACTTGCATATCAAGTACATTTACCCAAGGTTCTTTTTTACGTGTAGCATATTCCTTAGGATCTGTTACCTTAACCTGTTCGAGTTCCTTTTCTTCTTTAGCAGTGATGCCAGTTATATTTTTTAACCACTTTTTCATTACCAACCTGCCTTTCTTATCTTATCTTGATCAATAGGTGCCTTCATAGCCTTTTCATGCTGTTTGTTTTTATACTCTCTAAGTTCCCCACGCATTTCCGAAGAGTGAAATGTGTAGTCTGGGGGTGAATCGCCATCCTTCCGCCATACACGCTTCGGCAACGTCTTTAACATTGAGGGAGTATTCTTCACTGCGTCCACCCATTGGCATAAGATATACCGGACATTCCACCCCGGCACTTCTGTAAGCGTCCACAGCTCTTTTAACTTCTTCAAAGTCGTCTTCAGTAGCCACAACAAACTTAAGATAAAGTTCGCTATCAGTAACGCACTGATACTCACTAGCAACATCAGGCTTGATAGCAGTTTCCCAAGGTTCTCCTGAGACACTAAGTTTTGGGGAACAACTCCAAGTGACTGTAAGTCTGTCGCTGTTGTTGAGATAGTTGTAGAGATCGTCGTGTAAATGTTGTGTAGTATTTGTTTCAAATGTGATGTTCCTTAAATCCTGCATACGTGGATGTTCAAACAGCTCTACGTAAAGCCGTTGCCACGCTAACAACGGTTCACCGCCTGTCATGATCAAGTGTACATCTTGACCATTGTCCTGTACCCACTTACCGTTAGGAGTAAGTGAAAGTAAATGCTCAACTACTTCGTCTACAGTTGCTTGTCGATTAAAGTGCTTGAACTCAGGATAGATACTTGCATATGTATCGCAACCTGTGTGTATAATAGGCAAGTCTGTAAATTCTTTAGTTGTTTCATGTACACCTGCGTCAAGTAATCCTTGTACTTCGGCATTGTGGATAATGCCTGCTTTT
>Ga0222715_10001073_pt1 | contig 26812 bp, 35 predicted proteins | sample C33_9DmetaG_FD_165056 | JGI IMG/M metagenome (GOLD analysis project Ga0222715, IMG submission 165056) | Estuarine water microbial communities from San Francisco Bay, California, United States - C33_9D | ecosystem: Environmental > Aquatic > Marine > Unclassified | place: USA: California...
TGTTGGTCACTGATAATCTTCTTGTTCGATCTGGCGGCAGGAGACAGAGTCTTTTTCAATCAGCTGAAAAAACAATTTTTGTAGGGCACAAGGACGACTGGGAGGCCACGTATCGGAAGGGAATCTCTTCCAGTTCTACTCTTGGAGGAATATTAAGGCAAGCTCTTAGAGAGAAAGCTGAAGCAGTATGAGTACTTGTATGTTACATATCAAGGACGAAGTGAATGTTAAGATAGAAGGATTGGATCTTAACACACGACGCCGACTTATGAACATGTTTAAGTTTGAAATACCTGGCGCACGTTATATGCCAGCAGTGCGACTAGGGCGGTGGGACGGTACTGTTAGCTTCTTTCAAATGGGCGGTAGTACATTTATTAATTTGTTGCCTGACATACTCCCTGAGTTAGAAAAAGCAGGCTATAACATTGAGTTAAATGATACACGAGATTACACAACCAAATTTGAATTTAAAAAAGTAGACGAAGATTCATACAGCAACATTGCCTGGCCCAAAGGTCATCCAGCCGTAGGACAACCTATACAACTACGCGACTATCAAGTTGAGATCATCAACAACTTCTTAGACAACCCGCAGTGCATCCAAGAAGTAGCAACAGGCGCAGGCAAAACTATTATGACCGCGGCACTGAGCAAGAGCATAGAAGCCTACGGGCGTAGCATTGTTATTGTGCCCAATAAGAGTTTGGTTACTCAAACAGAAGCAGACTACATCAACATGGGGTTAGACGTAGGTGTATTCTTTGGTGACCGTAAAGAGTTTGGCAGACAGCATACCATCTGCACATGGCAGAGTTTGAATGTGCTACTAAAAAATACACGCAACCAAGTTGCTGATATTACCATCGGCGAGTTTATTGAGGACGTTGTGTGCGTAATGGTAGACGAAGTACACATGGCTAAAGCAGATGCACTAAAGACTCTGCTTACAGGTGTGTTTGCGCGAGTGCCAATTCGGTGGGGATTAACAGGCACCATTCCAAAAGAAAAGTTTGAACAGTTTAGTTTGTATTGTAGCATTGGCAATGTTATAGGAAAACTCAGCGCCAGTGAATTACAAGAAGCAGGTCATCTAGCTCGTTGTAAAGTGAATATTGTACAGCTCGTTGACCATTCAGAATATTCCAACTATCAAAGCGAGCTTAAATACTTGTTAGAGCAACCCGACAGGTTGGATTATATTGCTAGTATGATTGAACAGATCAGAACTAGTGGAAATACTTTAATATTAGTGGACAGGATAAATGCAGGAACAAAACTTACCGAGAGGATTCAGGGCGCCGTTTTTGTTAGCGGCGGAACGAAGGCACAAGATCGTAAACAAGAATATGACGAAGTTGCAGATTCTAGTGATAAGGTTATTGTGGCCACTTATGGTGTTGCCGCTGTGGGTATTAATATCCCTCGCATTTTCAATCTCGTACTTTTGGAGCCTGGTAAAAGCTTCGTTAGAGTTATACAATCTATAGGGCGAGGCATTCGTAAAGCAGAAGACAAAGACCATGTAGAAATATGGGATATTACATCTACATGCAAGTTTGCAAAACGTCATCTTACAAAAAGAAAGCAATTCTATAGAGAAGCAAACTATCCGTTTGAAATTAAAAAGACGGAATGGAAATAAAGCATATTGACTAGTACACTAAAATGTTGTATATTAAATTATTAATAAGGAAAAATAGATGAGAATACTCACACTTGAAAACAACGCTTTTGACATGACGGAGTTACCTGAAGAAATTGATGACCTACGATTTAGTGTATTAGATAATAGTGATCCCAAAAACCCTGATTTCTTTTTTATTCCGTTGATATTTTTAGAAAGTTTTAATAGCAGTGCATTGGTTTTACGCATTGGCGGTAAACAAATTCAAATGCCACTGGATTGGCATATACTCATTGGTGAGGCTGAAATGGGAGACCTTGAAGTAATTCCTCTGACAAGTATTAATGATAGAGGGTTCAATGCGTTTAGTTTTAATTCTCTCACCAGTTTCAGACCCGAGTTCTTGCCAATTGAAATTGAAGATATCTTTCAAGATGTAAAATGGTACTTTCCTAAACTCAGGCCAGGACAGCTACTAGCAGTACCAATTGACACATCTAAAGAACCACGTTGCGTGTATTTTGTTAGTGATATTAGTAGACAGAGCGAGGTAGTTGATTATGGAAAAATTTGGTAATTTAGGACAACTAGTCAGTATAAATGATATTGGCGGAGAGCTAATCAAAGACAACCAAAAGTATGAGCTTTATGATAACAAGCTCTTAAAAAATTTAGTTTTAAGCAAAACAAGACTGCGAGCAAAACAAAGCACAAACGGACATAGACATGCTGGCCAAGAAGAAGTTTATATTTTTATTAAAGGCCACGGACAAATGGAACTAGACTATCGTATCTTTGATGTGACAGAAGGCGACATTGTACTAGTAGAAGACAATGTATTTCACAAAGTACACAATACAGGCGATTACTTTTTAGATTTTATTTGTGTATTTGATGGTAGGCGTAACCATTGAGTACAAAAAAGTATATCTATGAATCACCCGACGGTGGCGAAACTGTATATGCAAGACTATCTGGGGAGGATTCAACAAAGCGTTGGAAACTGCCTGACACACCATATCAAAGCGAGCAGACTAGGTTGCATAACGAACGAGTACTAGCACTTGGTATGGTTAAGTTAGCTCGCTCAAACGAGAGCTTGCGCGAAGCACTTGACCATGCTATAATGATTTATAACTTGATAAAGAATGAAGATGGATCGACTGAACATACGAAATGAAATGAGTGCATTGGATTCAAAGCGACGTGAGTACTTTGATGAAATGACCGATGAGGAGCAGAAAAAGTTTGCTCCGTTTCTAATGATTCGTTGGGGCAGTAGTGTAACTGGCGATCCAATCCTGCAACAGTATTATTTGGCTAGTTGCAATGAACGTTTAAACAAGCACTTCTTTGATATCAGCGCCAGTAAACACAAAAAGTTTTTATGGTTGTTGAGTACAACAGTAAGTCCAGCTATGGGCAACTGTTATCACAAATGGATTAGTCCTAAAAAGAAAACTACGAACAATAAAGCAATAAAATTTTTACGTGAGATCTTTCCAGACCGCACAGAAGAAGATCTAGAACTATTGGCAAAATTAAATGATAAACGAGATCTTAAAGACTTGGCAAGAGAACACGGGTGGGATGACAAGCGAATCAAATCCGCGTTTTAAGTGCAAGTATTGTGACAAAGCATATCGCAAGGAAAGTACTCTTGCGGCGCATCTCTGTGAGCCTAAACGTAGATATCAACAAGAAAAAGAACAAGGTGTGCAGATGGGTTTCCAAGCATATCTTAGGTTCTATGAACTCACACAAGGTGGGTCTAATCTCAAGACATACACACATCTAGTAGAAAGCCCATACTATAATGCATTTGTAAAGTATGGTAGACATTGTCAATCAATTCGTTGTGTTAACTTTAAAAGTTATACAGACTGGTTGCTTAAAAACAATAAAAAATTGGATCATTGGACCAAGGAGGTTCATTATGTAGAATGGTTAAGCCAGTACTTGCGTAATGAGAATGTACAGGATGCACTAGAACGTAGCATTCGAGAGATACAACGTTATGCAGATGAAACCGATAGTCTCCAAGACATAGACTATTTTAGATATGGCAACGCTAATAAAATTTGCTATCATATAAGTAATGGCAGAGTCAGTGCTTGGGTAGTATTTAATTGTGATTCGGGAGTTGAATTTTTAGAAAGACTCAACGAAGAACAACTTAGTGTGATACTTCCGTGGATTGACCCTGAATTTTGGCAACGCAAGTTCCAAGATTATCTAGCCGATAAAGAGTGGGTTAGAGAAATTCTAAAGCAGGGAGGTTTCTAAATGTCTCAACATATGGGCAGTCAAGATATGTTAAAAGTTGCTGTACTAGAAGACATTGTGCAGAATTGGATTTATCCCCAATCACACAAAACAGAAATAGCACTAACATGGATACAAGAATATGTTAACAATATACGAAAAGGTAACCCAATTAGTTTAACCGGTGATGAATCGAACATACACAAAAATGAACAAGTTTAAAAGCGACATTGATATAGACTTTGGTGATAGAGCAGACATTTTAAAACTGCTAGATCATACTCCAGCGAGTATACACAGGAACGGTGAGTTAGTAAAACATAACACCGGTGTTTATTTTCAAACCGTTCCTGTGGACCCTTTCGGCGGTCTTTGTTCAATTGACCACAAAGAAAGCGAAGATAGAGGCTATATTAAACTTGATTTATTAAATGTACATGTATACAAACAGGTACGTGACGAAGCACACCTAACAGAACTGTTGACTACTCCTCCGCAGTGGGAACGCCTATACGAACGTGAGTTCTGTGAGCAGTTAATTCACATAGGCGATCATTATGATACAATGATACGCATGCCTGAAATGGTAGACACTGTTCCGCGCCTAGCAATGTTGCTGGCAGTGATCCGCCCAAGCAAACGACATCTAATAGGCAAACGCTGGCGTGAAGTTGCTAAAACTGTTTGGGACAAGCCCACAGATGATGGGTATTATTTTAAAAAGTCGCACAGTGTAGCATATGCGAATCTAGTTGTGGTGAATATGAACCTAATCAGTCTTGCGAACTAGCGTAATACTGCGACGTTTGCTACGCTTCTGACTCATTGTTTTAATATTAGTAGCAGGACCAAATCGTATGTCTACGTCCTTGCTGTTCATGGTCTGAATAACAGGCTTAAATTGCTCCCAATCCTGTTTTAGAAAAATGTTAATAGGAATCATACGATTTGATTCCCACCACCAAACTTCTGCTAGATCCAAAAAATGCATCTTATCATCTCTGGACTTTAGTTTACCATAGTCATACATGGTAGTAATCTGATCATCAGAGTTTTGGATCACCCCAATATATTCAATACCACCGTAGACCAGGTAAGTTAAAAACGGATATTGCTCTAAGAGCTCGGTTATGTTGTCTTGTGTATACAATTTTCTTATAAATACTTAAACATGCAGTGTAAAGAGCGATAAACCCTATGCAAATGATTCACAGTTATTTATATACACCAAAAGTTCGAGTACAAATTTCGGATACGGGTGTGACAAACATACAGGAGCGAAGAGTGTACAACCACGTAATTCAACTGTACAAGGGTACGGATAATCCTGTACAGGTTAGATTTTTAAACCAAGACCAAAAGAAAGTAGACGTAACCAACTACACGTTTGTAGTTGCTGTTATGAATTCTGACCAAGGACAAACAATTTTTTATCCCACACTAACAGTAACCAATGCTGCCGCAGGGCAAGGAACTGTTACATTTACTGAAGAAGAACTCGCACCTCTAGATGCAATGCGTTATACGCTGGCTATTAAAGGAACTGTTAATGGGGTAGAAGCCCCTGTCTACAGCGACGATAATTTCAATTTGAGTTTAGATTTGCATATTAATGAAGGATTTTTATCATAATCCTTCAGCATAATATGAAAAGCCATGCAGTTAGAAATACCCAACCTATTAGTAAAGTAACAGCCGCACTAGTCTGGAACGAAATCTAAACTTAGAATCACCTATAATAAAATTTGAAAGCATTGAAATTCGCACTTAAATACCTAGCAACTTTATAGGTATCCCAATGAAATTAAATCTTGATCGTATCCACGAGCGCCAAGCTCGCCTTAGTTCTCACCCGTTGTTTTTGGGTGACTGCTTAAAAACATTGGACGATTTGCACATTTTTATGGAACATCATGTGTATGCTGTTTGGGATTTTATGAGTCTTATCAAAGCACTACAACATCATGTGTGCCCAAGTACAGAATGTTGGGTACCTACACGCTGGACTCGTGCAGGACTTGCTCGCATTATTAATGAAATAGTGTTGGGTGAAGAAAGCGACATTGATATGGGAGGTAAAGGATCAATTACTCATCACGATTTGTATGCACAAGCAATGCTAGAAGTTGGTGCAAACGGACGCAAGTTTGAGTCTTTTATTGAACGTGTACGTAACCTTGGATTCAATGATGCAATGGAAAATGCCGCTGTACCTCCTGCCTCAGCAAGTTTTATGAAAACAACATTTTCTTTTATACACACTCGTGAGCCACATGTAATTGCAGGTGCGTTTGCGTTTGGTCGTGAAACACTTATACCTGGAATGTTCCAAAGTCTTTTAAATCAAATGCAGATTACTGCACACGATGCACCCAAGTTTCACTACTATCTAAAACGTCATATTGACTTAGATGGCGATGAACACGGACCAGCCGCTGTTCATATGGTAGAAACATTATGCGATTATGATCCAGTAAAAATACATCATGCAGAACAAGCCGCACTTGATGCACTTGATGCACGTATCAGATTATGGGATAAAGTATACGAAATTATTACAGATCCAGAAGAAAAAGAACTTTATAGCGAATTGTTTTTAACTGAAGGGATCGCTCCATAATGGCTGAAGTTGTTCTGCTTACAGGATTGGCTGTTACTAATAGGCTCTACAGATCAATTAGCGGAGCACAATTAGGCTGGTGGTTACGCAAGCACGAGTACGATGTACAAGTAATTGACTTTTTCTGCCAACTTACAGACAACGAAATTTATCAACTCATTGACAAGTTCGTTGATAAAAAAACCCGTGTTATTGGGTGGGGCATTATGGGAACGCATACTCCAATGGCAGGGCAAATCAAACGCTTTGTTGAAGAGATGATGCCTGAACTAAGACGCCGTTATCCTCAAGTAGTTTTTGTATGTGGCGGTGCCGCCGCACAACTTGCTAGTAAACGCTATACCAATGGTATTGGTTTTGACTACTATATGTTTGGATATGCTGAAAATACACTGTTAAGTTTGTGCAATCACATTTTTAGGAAAGGTCCGCCGGTTCCATTTGAACGCAAACTTGGTAATAAAGTTATTAGAGAAGCAACGGTATGTCCATTGAGCAAAGAAGATACGTTTACTATTAAAGAAGATGATCATATATGGCATGATAGAGATTGTATTTTGCCTGGCGAAAGTTTACCAATTGAAATAGGGCGCGGTTGTATATTTCGATGTAAGTTTTGTGCATTTCCGCATGTAGGAAAAAAGAAAGGTGAATACACTAGACTTATTGAACACATTGAACAAGAAATCGTCAGCAACTACGAACGCTTTGGCACCACCAAATATTATTTGCTTGATGATACATTCAATGATGATATAGATAAAATACGCAATTTTAGAGACATGCGTCAACGACTACCTTTTAAAATTCATGTTGCAGGATTCTGTCGAGGGGATCTGCTATGGGCGCATCCTGAAAGCCCATACATACTTGAAGAAGCAGGAATGATTGGCACATATTTTGGAATTGAAACATTTAACGAAACCGCCGCTAAATTTGTAGGTAAACCCTGGAGCAATACTCATGCACAAGATTATCTAGTAAAGCTCAGACACGAAATTTGGAAAGAGCATGTGAGTTTTAGATGTTCAATGATTATTGGTTTACCTTATGATACACGTAAAGATTATATTCGTTGGCATCGTTGGTTTGTAGAAAATGAAATTCCAAATTGGAGTTGGCATCCTCTTCATCTTGAAAGAGACCTAAGAGCTCAAAACAACAGTGCCATTGACAGAGACGCTGAGAATTATGGTTATACCTGGATTACAGAAAACAGTCGGGTTATGTGGAAACACAAAGAAACTGGAATGACCTGGCGCGATGCAGAACAACTGTACAATGAGTTTGAAGCTCTAAAAGCACCATATCAAGTTGAAAACTGTTTTGGATTAATTGAAGAATTTAATTACATGCCTGCAGATACGGACCCATTGGATCATAATTTTACTAAGGTTCAATATTCGGTTACCGCAGAGCTCAGTGAAAAAAGACGCAACTTTTTAAACCAATATACCAAAAATCTACTTGCTCTTTAACATAAAATATGCTATATTAATATAATGTGGACTGAAGTACAAGATACATTAACAAGTTTATTACCTCCCAAGCGTAAAACGTCCGGCAGTGGCTGGATTAGTTTTAATGCACCTTGTTGTGTACACAACGGAGAAACTCCCGATACCAGAGGTCGCGGGGGAGTAATTTTCAACGGACAAGGCGTAGTGAACTATCATTGTTTTAATTGTTCTTTTAAAGCAAATTATACACCAGGTAGACATTTAAATTATAAATTTAAAAAGTTATTGTCCTGGATGAATGCAGACGAAAACACAGTTAAACGTTTAGTTATTGAAGCTATGCGTCTTAAAGAGCTTATTGCTCCTGAGGATATTGCAGAAGAACCCACAGAAGAAATTGTTATTAGAGGACGTGATCTTCCTAAGAACACTCTGAGCCTGGGAGAATGTGAAGGACTCTACAACGAATTGCCTCATCAATTACAACATGCAATTGATTATGCTCACGATAGAGGTGTAGATCTTAAAAAATATGATTTATTGTGGACACCAGAAGAATCTTATAATCTACATCGTCGTGTTATAGTTCCTATCACATGGCGCAATCGCATCATGGGCTATACAGCTCGTGCATTTGATCCTGTGATTAAACCCAAGTACCACAACAACTATGAAAACAAGCTGGTGTTTAACTTGGATAAACAATTACATACCAGTCGTATTGTTATTGTATGCGAAGGTCCGTTTGATGCTATTGCTATCGACGGTGTTGCTACACTGGGCAACAACATCAGCGATGTACAAGCAGACCTAATAGAAAGTTTAGACAAGCAGGTTATTGTGGTCCCTGATCAGGATGATGCAGGACAAGGATTGGTACGTGCCGCACTCAACTATGGCTGGAATGTTAGTTTTCCTGTGTGGCAAAACGATTACAAAGATATCAATGATGCAGTTTGTAATCTAGGAAAACTATTTGTACTACGAAGTATTATTAGTGGTGTAGAATCTAATCCACTAAAGATAAAACTGAGGAGAAAAATTAATGTATAAAAAGATTCACGCTCATGGCAGTACCTTTACCTGTGGGCGTTATCTACCAGATCAAAATGTTGACAACTATGGATGGCTATTGCATTTGGACTTGGGTATTCCTGGAGTTAACCAAGGCTTTCATCGAAGCTCAAATGAAGACACATTTTTACGTGCGGCAGTTAGTTTACTAGATGCAGATGCAGATTTAATTGTTGTTGAATGGTGTGGCGCAGGTAACCAACGCTACTATCCAGATCACACAGTAACGCACATTGAAACCAATCCCAAGGACACACTGTTTAATCAGTACTATAAACTAAGTCAGTTTTTGCCTTTGTTGGACAGCATGGCATTTCATATGCGTAAGCGTATTATTCACTTGACCAGCGATCTACTGATTGATCCTGCGTTCTTGGAAATTCCTCTTCCACCAAACAACTCAGAAGATATTTCAGGACTCAGTGACGCCGCCAAAGCAGTTATCTGGCAGACTGAAGAAACTACACTCACCGAGGCTCGTGCGGCATTAAATAGTATTCGCACACTGTTATTGACCATACGTCAAAGTGATTGGTTAAATCTAACCACAAATTTAGAACAACAGTTTGGAGACAATATGGTTTCAAAAGAAGCACATCGTTGGGTTGCAGATCGTGTGTTAGAAATAATTCATAGTTAATTGTATGAAACTTTATTTGATTGGTTTTCCTAGCACATCATTAAATTTTGTTGAAGCTGTACTAAAGTTTTCAACAAATATTGGTATTGACTACGGCGATCAACAATATATTGATGCTTTTAAAACCAGCAATAGAGGAGTATTACGTAGTACACAGTCACCTCAGTTTAGTTGTGTTAACACCAATCAAATAAAACAATCTCTATACGATGTAGGAGATCCTTCGATAGTACAGGTGATCAGTCCTCTCAACGACGGCGAAATAACAGATATATGGGATCATATACATAAACAAACCTGTATATATGTTTCGCCTGAAGATCCTGTGTTTAACATTGTTAACCATGTAACACTAAAGAACTCAGCTACGATATTTTCTCCAACAGACGATATAAAACGGTTCAATCCAAAAGCAGAAAAGTTTTCTGATCTTGAACGTTGGCAACGACGAGAATATCTCAGTCAATTTATGGATTATTTCTTTGTAAAAACCAAGCAACAAAAAACTTTTGCGGATGCAAAAAATATTAAATCATTTGCAACAGAAGGCTTGTTTTATAATCCGCAGGAGACTTTGCGTGAGATCATAAGTTACTTGGGTTTAGAAATCGTTCATGATCTAGCATTTACAAATTTATGTACACTATGGGAACTACAGAATCCAGGTATATTAAATGACTATGGTTCTGTCAGCATGTATATAAATGCTATTAATCAAAATAATCAAGATCCAGACCTAAAAATTAACTTGCGAAGTGTTGTATATGAAGCTATAATACAACGACACCTTGCAAAAAATAACAAGGAATTGCGTTGTTATAATCTCAATAATTTTCCTAAAACTGTTAGAGAGTTATCTAAATACTACGAGGAACTAGAACCTAATGTCTAAAGAATACACAACTGAATTACAAAAATTATTTTTAGAAATGATGATGGGAGATGCACAGACATTTGTTCGTATACAAAATATTTTTAACAAAGATAATTTTGATCGTAGTTTGCGTGATGCGGCAGAGTTTATGCAAAAGCACACAGACGAACACAAAGCAATGCCCACCGCAGATCAGATTCGTGCAACAACAGGTGTGGATCTAAAGTCGCACACAGATTTACAAGAAGAACACTATGACTGGTTCATGCAAGAATTTGAATCTTTTACACGTAGGCAAGAACTAGAACGTGCAATTCTAAAAAGTGCAGACCTGCTTGAAAAAGGTGAATATGATCCTGTAGAAAAATTAATCAAGGACGCTGTACAGATTAGTTTAACCAAGGACATGGGCACAGACTATTTTGCAGACCCACGTGCTAGATTAGAAGCTATTAGAGCAAACAACGGACAGGTAAGCACAGGTTGGCCTACAATGGACAAGCGTTTGTTTGGTGGCATGAACAGAGGCGAACTCAACATCTTTGCAGGTGGCTCTGGTTCGGGTAAGAGTTTGTTTATGCAAAACATCAGCATTAACTGGGTGCAACAAGGTCTTAATGGTGTGTTTATTACACTTGAATTAAGCGAAGAACTCTGTGCAATGCGTATGGATGCAATGGTAGCAAACACCAGCACCAGAGAAATCTTCAAAGACATGGACACGCTGGAAATGAAAGTAAAACTTGCAGGCAAGAAAAGCGGCAAGTTTAGAATCAAGTATATGCCAGCACAAAGCAATGTTAATCAACTTCGCAGTTACTTGAAAGAGCTACAGGTGCAAACAGGTATGAAAGTTGACTTTGTTATGGTTGACTATTTAGACTTGGTTATGCCAGTTAGTGCTAAAGTATCTCCTAATGATTTGTTTGTTAAAGACAAGTATGTGTCGGAAGAACTACGCAACCTAGCAAAAGAATTTAACGTGTTAATGATTACAGCATCGCAGTTGAATCGTAGTGCAGTTGAAGAGATTGAATTTGATCATTCGCATATTGCAGGTGGATTGAGTAAGATTAATACAGCAGATAATGTGTTTGGTATCTTTACAAGTCGTGCAATGCGTGAGCGTGGACGTTACCAAATACAGCTAATGAAAACACGTAGTTCAAGTGGTGTTGGACAAAAAGTAGACTTGGAGTTTAACTTAGAAAGTTTGCGTATTACTGATCCTGGTGAAGAAGGACAAGAACGTGGTCCAGTAGAAGGTGTTAGCACTGGATTACTTGACAAAATTAAAACAAGCTCGTCAACAACTAAAGTAGAGGACAACGCTAAGGTAGGCGGGCAGGTGGATAGTAGTAAACTAAAGAACATGCTGGCCGGTCTAAAGTCCTAATAAGTGGAAAGAAACAAACTATAAGTATGGTAGATTGCTGATATGTGACGAAATTTGTGGTCGGTGTAATAACGAACGATAATAAATACAACTATTAACAAAAGAGGTCATTCCTTGCAAAAACGTACTCGTAGCTTATTAGATGAACTTTCAGAAATATCAATTACTAAAAGTTCTGTAAAACGCGGTAATTTAATTGAATCACGTGCTTTGCATGTAATTCAGGGTGCAATTAACCTAATTAATACTATTCGCGAATCCTACGATGATCAAACTGCCTTAGATTTAGAACGCCGTTTGCTAAACAGTATTCGTTCTCAAGATGACTCTAAATTTAAACGAGGTATTCGGAGAGCCAGAGATGAAGATTAAAGATGTATTCAAACTAGACGAGAAAATCGGCGATGATGACAAAGCTCGTATTAGAAAAGCGGCTGGCAAAGACGGCAAAGTTAATGTAAAGCCACTGGTTCAGTTAGCTAAAAACAAACAAAAAACCGATGAAGAATTCGGAGAGCCAGAGATGAAGATTAAAGATGTATTTAAACCAGACGAGAAAATTGGCGATGATATTAAAGAAGCACAAGATGCTCTAAGACAAAGATATAATCAGTTAGATGAATTAGAAAGCCAAGCCGCCGCTACTGCAAAAGGACTTGTACCACAAGCGGCTAGAAATGCATTTAATGCTGTAAAAGGTGGCATCAAAGGTGCATTAACCGGCAAAGGTGTTGGTGCTAGTGCTAGACAAAGTGTTCAAGGTGCAAAAACACAAACACAGGTATCTAGAATATCTCGAGACGTTGTTGCTCGTTGGAACCAAAAAACATCTGCAAATCCAGATTTCCAAACAGATCGTGAATTATACAAGTTTATCGCACAATACTGGAAGCATACACCAGAAGACGAACGCCCAAGTCCACCCAAAGGTGCAGGACAAAATCCTAAGAAAGCTGAAGCATATATTCAGCAAATAATTTCAAATGAACTTGCACACGGTGAGTTTGGACAAAGAGAACAACCTCAGCAACAAGGACAGCAACAACAACAAGGACAGCAACAGGCCACTGAAATCCCACAGGGCATGAAGCAAACTACACAAACTGATCCAAAGAAAATCCCCAAAGGTACAATGTTTACAGTCTATCAAGCCAAAGGTCCTGGCGGTAAAGGCGGCAAGGAAGTTATGTATCGTTGGGAAGGTGGCCAATGGACACTTAATACAGGATCTGGTAAATGGCAGACTGGACAGATCAAAAACGATCTAGCATTTAAATTATATCTAGACGCTGTTAAAAATGGCAAAGCAATGTCTCCAATAGCAGGAGATCCAGATGCAGGTACAGCAACCATCGATGCTGACGGTAAAAAAGTTGAACCTTCAAAAGACGGACAACAAGGTGATCAAGCACAAGTTGATGCCAACAAAGACGGCAAAGACGATAAAACCGGTGAACCAATGAAGTCTACAGGTGATGCAGACGCAGGTGCCGCAGGTGCCGCAGGTGCCGCTGTTGCTGTTAAAGCAGGTGATGCAGTTACGTTTACATCAAAAGCAGGAAATGATACTTCTGCTACCGTGGTTAGCGATGCTCCAAATGATCCAGAGTCTGCGGTTGTTAAAACCAACACAGGTAATCAATTTACTATTAAGAAAGATAAATTGAAACAACCAGAAGGTGGCGCTCAAGCACAACAAGGCGATCAAGCACAACAAGGCGATCAAGCACAACAAGAGTTTGATCCTAAGCGTCTTGATGGTGCAATGAACAGTATTAAAACTGCAAACAGTGCATCACTTAGTGCTTTGGAAGAACTACTAAAAATAGAGAAGGCCGCGTAATATGAAAGTTAACGAATTTAAAACACTCGAACAACGTAAACTGCTTGAAAAACGGTTTATAGATAATAGCAAATTGCTTAGTAAAGTTTGCGAAGGTTTAGACTCTGAACAACGTCGTATTGTAGAAGGAGTTTATAATTCTGCATTGCCTTTAATTAAACAAAGCGTTTTATTAGAAGCAGAACTAACTGCTGATCAAATTGCACAACTGTTTGGCAATGCAGAAAAAGCCGCTACAGCAAGTGGTTCTAATAGAACAGCACTTGGCAAAGGTAAAGATGTTGTAGATGCTAGTGCTAAGATGCTAAAAGATGCGGCAGTTTGGTTACAAGATACTGCACCTGTACAAGCATTTGATAACAAGTTTGAGCAAGGTAAGCAAGCGTTAAAGTCTAAATTAGGAAATAGTAGTGCAGGACAACAAGTACTAAAATCAGTTGAAGCACTAGGCAATTATGCAAAAGAAAATCCAGGTAAAACAGCATTTGCTATTGGTATTTTAACAGCAGTTGCTTCTATCGCAGGAGGTCCAGTTGGCGGTGCTATTGCTGGTCAAGTACTAAAAGGTAGTATGGAACTAATTAAAGGTGAAAAACTTTCTACAGCCATCGGTAAAGGTCTTAAGGCGGCAGCAATGGGCTTCTTGGCTGGTAAAGCGTTTGAAGCAATTGGCGACATATTTGGCGACTTTGTTGAAGATGTTAAGTATGGTGATATTGGTAAATTCAACGAGGGTGGCCGCCTAGTTTATAGTCACTATGGATCAGCCGACGTCGGCGGCGGTAGTGTATATAGAGATTGGGTTTTTGACACAAGTAAACTTAGTGGTGTTTTAACACCAGATCAACAAACTGAGATCACAGACTACTTTCAACAAATTAAAAGTATAGCGTCAGATAGCATTGGAGATTCAACAGTTTCTTCAAAGGAGGCTCTGTCAGATATCCGAGGTCTTATTGGAAAACTTGGTGATTTAACCAAAGCATACACTGAAGAAAATATTGCAAACAATCCAGGAATTGAAGAATATCTCGAAACTGGCACAACCGGATTACTTGATAGTATTGAACAATGGACTGAAGTAACATCTGCTAGTGTGCAAGGTGCAGTCACAGGAGCAGTATCAAAAGACAAAGACGCAGGAACAGGCCCGGGTTCACCAGCAACCCAAGGCGATGAAGAAGCAGTAAAAAAAGCCGCAGAAGAATATGATGTAGAAGGTGTAGCAGTAAAAAGTCAGACTGAAAGTGTTGAAATGACTGAGGCGCAGATTCGTCAGGTATTTGTTGGTGTTAGTTACTTAACAGAAAGTCGTTTAGACGAACTAAGTTTTGCTGATATTAAAAACAAGGCCGCATCAATTGCCAAAGCTGGAGTAGCTAAAGCACAAGAAGTTGGCAAGAACATGACAACTCGTGTTACTACTAGCAAACTAAACAAAGCATGGGAAAAAGCAGGCAAACCAACAGACAGTGCGGCTATTATGAAAATACTAAATGATGCAGGAGTTGCAGATGAAGTAGCAACAAAAGCATTTACTGATACTGGTATCGAAGCGCCTCCACCTGTAGAAAAACCAAATGTAGACACTAAGAAGTTAGCTGATTACATAAAAACACTACCAAAAGAACATTATGATAGTGTTATTGCCGCAATTCAAGCACGTAGTAAAGAACTAGCAGGAGCCACAGCATGAAACTAAACGAAGGCGGACATGTTTTTAAAGATGCAGATAAAAATCCGCTAACTCAGCGTATCAATCGAGCCGATGTTGAACCTACAGTTAAGTGGCTTGAACAATTAACTGGCCTAAGTCTAGTAGACAATATGCTAGGCACAACTGGTCGTAAAGAAACTTCAGGTGATCTTGATTTAGCAGTAGATGCTAGCAAAATTGATAAAGATACACTAGTTCAAGTACTACTAAAAAAAGGTGTTGATAAAGCAGATATCAAGAAAAGTGGTGACAACGTACATCACAAAACTCCTATCAATGGAGATCCTGCAAACGGTTATGTACAAACAGACTTTATGTTTGGCGATCCTAAATGGCAACATTTTAGCATGCAAGGTGGAAACGAAGGCAGCGACTATAAAGGCATGCATAGACATCTATTGTTGGCTAGTATTGCAAAAGCAATGGGCTACAAATGGAGTTATAAAAACGGATTAGTAAACAGAGAAGACAACTCACCGTTAGACGGCGGAAAAACATCTGCAGGAGTTGGAAAAATACTTGGTATTCCTGCTAACAAACTAAACAGCGTTGAAGAAATTATTGACGCTATCAAGAGTCGGCCAGATTATCAACAGTTAGTTGCTGATGCACGTGAAGGTTTTGCACGAGATAATCTAACACTTCCTGAAAGTGCAGGCGATCATGCTCCAGTTGGTACAGCCTCATGGTTTAGGAAATTTATGTAATGCTCATATTAGAGTTTATTAATTCTATAACCGAAGAAGGTCCACGTATTCAGCACCCTGAAGATGCAATCTTCCAAGGTGTTGATTCAGCAAGAAAGTTGTTGGATGCACTTGAATATGTAATTGACGATCCAGGTAGCGTTAGTATTAAATGGGACGGTGGAATTGCACTACATTTTGGTAACCTCAACGGAGAGTTTGTTGTAACAGACAAATACATGCCAAACAAAGGTGTTTATCCTAAGAGTCCAGCAGAATGGAAACAGTACGACGAAAATCGTGGCGCTGACCGCGGCAACTTGTATTCGCAGATTGAAACAATCTGGCAAGGATTAAAAGATGCTGTTGGAAGTACTGATGGATTATTTAAAGGTGATCTAATGTGGGTTGGAGAACTGCAACCCAACAGTGACAATCAATACGTAGTACGCCCAACTACAGTAGAATATCGTATTCCAGCTACAAGCGATTTAGGAAAAAAGATTGCAGGTAAAGTTGGCGGTATTGTTGTGCATATGCATGATGGTAGTCCTTGGGACGGAAAGTCGGGATTATCAGGTGAAGGAAATGTACTAATACTAACTCCTAAAGCTGGTGTAAACTTTAGTCTTAAGAATCCAGTTCGTTTATTAGCACAAGCTAAAAAAGCTATAAGCGGCGACGGCGCCAAAGCACAAGAGTTTTTAGATGGTATGCCCAAAGTAGTACGTGCCGCAATACAAACATATATGAACAAACAGATCACCGGACAAACCAACGACAAAATACAGGATTGGCTTGCTACTAAACTCAGTGGCAAACAGCAAATAGCAATGCTGGATCCTGAAAACGGATACCTATTTCAAAACGCAGATGGCTTAAACGCACTATACAATGTATGGAACAGCGTTAACAATCTAAAAATTAACCTAGCCGCACAGTTGGAAAAGCAAGTAACAGGCTTTGAACAATGGACAGGTGGAAAACGCGAAGGCGAGGGATTTGTGTTTAATAGTCCTGCAGGACTAGTAAAAATCGTTAATAGAGCCGGATTTGGCGGCGCTCATTTTAACAAATAATAAATAACATTGTAGAGCTTCACGAAGCAACTTATACTTTTTACCTAATATTGATAAATAAAAGTATATAACTTCACGAGAGAAGTTCATAAAATTAGGAGAAATAAAAATGGCTACAGTAGCAACATCAGCAACAGTAACCGCAGGCAATGGCCTAGGTTCAACAACCCACATCGTATCAATCAACACAGCAACAGCAACAGTTGCCGCCGCATGTGCAGAAGCACAAAACGAAGGCTTCACAGTTGCCGCAGTTGAAGGTACAGGTAACGGCGATCACATCGCACTACAGGGTACAGGTACACCAAGCATTACTGGTGGTACACTAGTTGTAACTTTCACAGCCGCTAACTAATAGCGTTACTGTTTAACAGTTCAGAAAAGGGCTACTTTGGTAGCCCTTTTTTTGTGGCATAAGTATCTATATGGAACACTATCAAATACACACGTTAGTGGATATAACAAAGACTGATGTCAATCGCAGTGACAAGGACAGTCTTCTGAGAGATCAACAGCGTAATTATCAGACACTGATTCAAAGTTTGGGTTTACGCACACAGCCAATGAACATAACTAATCCAGTGATTATTCACGGAACGTTTGATTACTTTGGTGAAATGTATCAAACAGAGCAAAAAGTTTGGCAAATTGAATTTGCCAACGAACACAAAGGAGTGTTCGGTAATAACAAACACCAGTACGGTTTATTACTTGAAGATTTAAACGAAGTACCTATTATAAATGGGTTAGAAGAAACAGCAAGATTTTTATTACCTTGTTTTTTCACTACTGGACCATGTAAGAATTTACATATAAGCATTAAGGGTACACCAAGTGCTTGGTTCTAATGTGATCAAAAACAGATAGTTTTTAGACTTTTATGCTATTATATAAATAACTACTGCAACACTAGGCACAGTTTAGGCAATTCTTTTAAGGCACACAATTATAAATTATAAAAAGCCAATCATTTATATGGAGAATTGCTGTGGCGACTGCAAGTATTGAAAAGAAAAGTTTAGAAGCGCATGTCGAACTCTGCGCTGAACGATATGATGCCCTAGAGGCAAAACTAGACAACCTTGATCGCCGAGTTGAAAAAATCGATACCAGTGTTGAAGAAATTAAAAAAGCCATTCATGGGTCGGCACTTGGTGCCAGCAATAACCTAATTAAAATAGGTACAGCCCTTATCACAGTATTAATTACAGCCGTTATAGGACTTATCGTTAATTTAATAATGACGAGCTAACATGAAAATCGTAGAATTAATAAATCATATATCTGTTGCTCTAACTAACGAAGAAGCAGACGTGCTGTCACAGTTTTCTAACAAACCAATTGTTACAAAGAAGGAATTGAGTGAGCGAGAAGTTGTACTCGCTAATCAACTAGTCGTTAAAGACATTTTAACAAGGCGGAAAAACAATGGCGTCATTGAATACTGTAAAAAAGGCGGTAGATCGTAAATCCTTACAGATAGCTACACTTGATACTATTGCAGAACTTACTGCAATTAAGGTAGCTCGCTGGCAAAAACGTGAAACTGCACGTTTATTAACCAGCCAGGATGACAATGTTTATATCTTTCCAACAAAGAAAGGATATAAAATTGGTAAGTTTACTATTACTGGTTATAACAATTATTGGGAAGTTACTGCTCCAAGAGTTACAGAACGATTTTCAACTAAAGCTCAAGCAGTAATATACTCAACACTATTACATCGTGGTCAAGATCAGCTAGCTAAAGACTTCAGAGAGCACAACCGTTTGGTGGATAAGTATACAACAGATATTATGTATTACAAACATAATATCAAACAAAGTAAGGATGAGTTTCGCAGAGATGCTCTTTATAACAGACTTGAAGATTCCGCATATCACTTAGCGGCAGCTCAAAATAACCTTAAAAAAACAATTATCTCTGCTAAATACATAAAACTTTGGGAAGAGAATTAACCATGAAAATTTCAGAGATCGGCCTTAAGGCCAACAGCAAAAGACTTAATAAGGTAGTTGAAAGTCGTTTTGGACTTGCTATCGATTATAAAACACTAACAGTTGAAAAAGCAACTAGTTTGGTCGAAGCTATCTCTTCTAGTCTATCACAGTTTTCTAAAAGCCATAATGTACACCAATCACAAAAGAATCCAAAGTACATGGAATTTTATATGGTTAAGGAAGGCTTAGAAGCATGGCTTGGAGAGAACAACGGTGTTGAAGAAAAATTAGAACCAGCACCAATTGTTGAAAGCGAAACAGCTAAGAGTGAAGCTATTCTAGCAAGTCGTGATATTGTTGACAGTATCCAAGACATGATGGAAAAGATCGGCAAGATGCAGAATGAGCAGATGCCAGCACTACTAGATGCCATTCGTGATCAGATTAGCTCAGAACAAGCAGACGCATTTAAGACTGCGGTAGAACCAGTACTAACTCAGTTGGAAGATGGTTTACGTACCGGAAGAGAAACAGTAGATGCGGCGGCAAGAACACTAGCAGGCGAACAAGTTGATCAGCCAATGGATATGCCAGCAGATGATGCAGAAGCTCCAATGGATGCAGAAGCTCCTGCTGATGCTGAAGCACCAGCTGACGATGAGGCTCCTGCAGGTGATGAGTTTGCGGCAACAGATGCGGCAGCTGGCGGCGATGATGACGCTGGTAGAGAAGAAAGAGTATAATACATGAGACTGCACGAGTTTAATGTAAGAGCTCTTGACGCTGATATTATTGAAGATGACACAGACGATCGCGGCGATGATAACTTGATTACCGCACTTCAGTTTCTTCGTAATAAAAGCAAAGATATGCACCTTACTCCCAAGGTGCGTGTTGACAGTTTAATTGGGATGGTAAAAAATACAGGCGCAGATTTATTCAATCTAGACAGTTTAACAAATGCATTTAAACAAAACGAGGCAGTTAAAAGTTTAATCAAAGACATCAAAGATGACGAACAGGGCGTTAAGTATGTTTTCTTAAAGACCTTTAGTGACGATGACGTTGAAGAAGAACCAGCTATTGCTTATGGCACAAAACAAGACAATCCAGATAAAGTTGTTTCACAGATGGCAGACAGGGCATTAAAAAATGATTAATTGGATTAAAGACAGAATTATAGAACGAACAAGCTGGGACGGCGCCGCACTTATTGCAGTCGGACTAGTAGTTCTACTACTTGGACCACTTGCTAAGTGGGCGGCATACGCGGCTATTGCTTATGGCGCATGGACTCTTTGGAAACGAGAAGACTAAAGAGTTTTATGGGGCATCCATCCCCGTAGTGGCTAGAACCCACATCGGACTTCTAACAAAGGAGAAAACAAATGGGAAGACCTATTAACAAAAGATATTTCGGCGTACCTACCGCAGGTGGCAATGAAATTAAAGTTCAGTTCAATGCCGGAAACGGCTCTACACCAGGCTACATTGTAAAGCAGACTGGTTCAAAGCGTTTTAAAGTTTCCAATGCTGGTGGCACAGACACAGGTACTTGTTACCTAGTTGACGCCGCATCCGCAGCCTTAACATCAGGACAAATGAGTATTACTGTTGACGACAACGGTGTTGCTCGTCAAGTTGTTAAGATTTCAGGTCGTAAAGTTACACTAGACAACGGTAACGTTGTTAAATGGGACTTCACAGGCGCAGGCGCTACAGTAGCAGTTGAAGAAGCTGGTACAGGCATTGGTGCAGGTGCTGACGCAACTCCTGGTACAGCAGATGACGTACTAACAGGTGCTGACGATACTGAAGGCGATGGCTAATATTCTTTAGTATATAACTTAGAAGGGCTGTACAGTTTAACTGTACAGCCTTTTCTTTTTACTTGACTTATGCAACAAAAGAAGGTATAATACTAACATGTTTACTGTAACGCAAAAAGCAGCCGACCAAATTAAGAAAATACTAGAACGTGATTTTACACTAACAGGTGTGAGTATCGCTGTTAAACCTAGTGGTTGCAATGGATATACATATGATATCAAACCTTGGGTGCAGATTGATGATGACGAAGCCTATTACGAACACCGTGAGGTAAAAGTTCGTGTTGTGCCAGGAAGCGAACCTTTTTTACATGGTTGTGAATTAGACTATATAAAAAGTGATGATGGTTTCTCTGCACGATTTGATGTCATTAATCCACTAGAGGTTGGGCGTTGCGGTTGTGGAGAAAGTTTTAACCTTGATAACCCAAAAATTTGATTATACTGAATGTAGTAGAACAAACATAAATGGCAAGCGTCATTATTGTTTACCCGATGGAAGCCGTGTTCCTAGTGTTACCACAATACTAGATATAACAAAACCCGCTGAGAAAAAACGTGCTCTCGCTGAGTGGAAGAAACGGGTTGGGACAGAACGTGCCCAGCAGATTACCACCGAAGCGGCCAATAGAGGTACACGTATGCATACCTATCTTGAAGGTTATGTAGAAACTGGCAAGCTCAAACCAAGGCCAAGCAATCCTTTTGCATGGCCCAGTCATGCAATGGCCAGTGTTGTTATTGAACAAGGCTTGTGCAATGCTAGTGAATTTTGGGGCAGTGAGGTTCCTTTGTATTTTCCTGGTGTATATGCAGGAACAACAGATTTAGTAGGTGTACACGACGATATGCCAGCTATCATGGATTTTAAGCAGACCAATAAACCCAAGAAAGAAGAATGGGTTGAAGACTACTATCTACAGCTAGCCGCATATGCGCTCGCACACAACGAAGTATATGGCACAGATATTAACAAAGGTGTTATTCTAATGTGTGTTAAACCTAAGCTAAACGAGTCTGGCGCAATACTAGAAGATCCTGAATATCAGGAGTTTGTTGTAGAAGGCGAGCGGTTTGAGCATTGGAAAAACCAATGGTGGAAACGTTGTGAGCAATACTATACAAAAATGGCTAACAACGAATTATGAACTAAGGTAAATAGTTTATAATATGAATCGTTGAGGAATTACAATGGCCGTTATACAGATATCACGTATTCAAGTAAGACGTGGATTACATGACAATTTACCTTCTCTAGCCAGTGCAGAAATGGGCTGGAGCCTAGATCAACGCAGACTGTTTATTGGTAATGGTACCACAGATGAAGGGGCTCCCGTAACAGGACGCACTGAAATTATTACTGAACACAGTGATATATTAGCTCTTATTAATGTTTTTAGTTTTAAGGGTCAACCAGCTGGTTTTATTGCTGCCACTGGTCCAAACAATACACAGTTTACTCGTAGCCTACAAGAAAAGCTAGATGACTTTGTAAATGTGCGTGACTTTGGTGCTAAAGGTGATGGTATTACAGACGACACTGGCGCAATCACAAGAGCATTGCATAACACATTTGGATATACCAGTGTTAATGCTGGCAGTAGCACAAGACGTACAGTTTACTTTCCAAGCGGAAAGTATTTGGTAAGTGATGTTATTAAAGTTCCTCCGTTCACACACTTAGTTGGTGATAGCGCAGAAACTGTACAAATTTATAACGAATCAACAACAAGTTTACTTTCAATCTTTGAAATTGCTGATAGCAACGACAATGTATCAACTAGCTTTGGTAATGCTGTTGGGCTAATTCAAACTCAAACTAAAGATTATACATTTGAACATATTCATATCCAAAATGCCAGTGCTGGTATTAATCCTTGTGTAAGAGCCGCAGGCGGTCGTAAATTCTTCTTTAATAATGTTAAGTTTTCTGGTCCTGCCGCAAGTGTAGTTAATCCAGGTGCTACTCATAGTGCAATTTATATTGAAAACAATACATTAAACTCAAGTCACTTAGCAAAAGAAATTAAGTTAATTGATTGTATTTTTGAAAACCACGGGTACGGAATTGAAACAGCTGGTGTGGTGTCAGATATTGTTGCACACAGATCTAAGTTTAGTAATCTTTACAGTTCACGAGTTTTTAGTGCTACTACTACCAATTACAGTTTTATTGATTGTGTGTCAGAAAGTATTGCTAGTGAAACAAACGTAGACACCAGTTATGTTGACGTAAGAGGAAAAATTAATTCTAGTATTGGTAAGACCGTAGTAGTTACAGCAGGTACAAATGGTGTTCTTGCTGAAATAGATTATCTCAACGATTACGAAAACCTTACTGTAAATTATGTAATGACTATTGGAAACAGTAGACGCAAAGGAGCATTTACAGGAGTTGGTACAGGATCAAATTACTATTGGCAAGACAATTACATAGAAACAAATACATTAAATGTTGGATTAGAAGCAGATTCGAGTACAGGAGTTATTCAAATTGATGCTACTAATGCCGCAGGTGATATTACATTTACTTACTCAGTTGAATACCACAACTAAGGTGGTAACTGGATCAATTAATGGTATGGAAATTCAATCCTAGTACACGCTTGACACTTTGGAAAGAACTTAGAGAAAAGTGTGATCAGTTAGATTTAGAATCAGCACTACAAGAAACAGCAGACTTTTGGTGTTCATGTCCCTGGACGCCTTTTTATTTGGATGAAGAAAATCCAAGTAAATGGCCTACACCTTGGGATCTGTTAGCAGAAAACTACTATTGCCAAACAGCGGTAGCATATGGTATTTGTAGCACAATTTACTTGACAAAACACTGTCCTGATGTTAAGCTACAAATACTAGAAGAAGACGTAACCGGATCGACTATATGTATCTCAATTGTGAATGACAAATATGTTCTTAATATGAATTCTGGTGAAGTCTTAAATAGACAATACATAAAAGTAAAGTTTAGAATGAAGCATAGCTATACGGCGGCGGATTTAAAACTACACACCTACACTTAGAGGAGCCTCGATGAACACTGCAAATATTCAAGTTACCAAACGTGATGGACGCCGCGAACCGTTAGATCTTGAAAAACTACACAAGGTCGTATTTTGGGCATGTGAAGGCATTAACGGAGTTAGTGCTAGCCAAGTTGAAATCAAAAGCCATATTTCATTTTTTAATGGTATTACCAGTACAGAAATTCAAGAAACATTAATCAAAAGTGCCGCGGATCTTATTACTGAAGAAACTCCCAACTACCAATGGGTAGCTGGACGACTACTTTCATATCATATCCACAAACAGGTATATGGTGACTTTGCGCCTTGGCCTCTATACAAACTAGTTAAGCGTAACGTAGACATTGGTTACTATACACAAGAACTACTAGACAAGTATAGCGAAGCTGAATTCGCAGAGATGGATGCATACATTGATCATAGCAAGGACGAAAACTTTACCTATGTTGCTATGGAACAATGGCGCGGCAAATACCTAGTACAGAATCGTGTAACTGGTGACATATATGAAACCCCACAGGTATCTTATATGATGATTGCGGCTACACTATTTGGTGACTATCCTAGAGAAACACGCATGCAGTGGGTCAAAGACTATTACGACTCAGTCAGCAACTTTGACGTGAGCCTGCCTACTCCTGTAATGGCAGGTGTACGTACACCACAAAAGCAGTTTAGTAGTTGCGTTTTAATTGAAACAGATGACAGCTTAGATTCAATCAATGCTACAACTTCAAGTATTGTAAAATACGTTAGTCAAAAGGCAGGTATTGGTATAGGCGCAGGACGTATTCGTGCGTTGGGCTCGCCTATTCGCAACGGTGATGCATACCACACAGGTGTTATTCCATTTTACAAAATGTTCCAATCGGCTACACGTTCATGCTCACAAGGCGGTGTACGCAATGGTGCCGCAACACTATACTATCCAATTTGGCACTTTGAAGTAGAAGACCTTCTTGTACTAAAGAATAATAAAGGCACAGAGGATAATAGAGTACGTCATATTGATTACGGTGTTCAATTCAACAAATTAATGTACGAAAGATTAATCTCTGGTGGCAATATCACCTTGTTTTCGCCCCACGACGTGCCGGAAATGTTTGAGGCGTTCTATGCTAACCAAGAGCGTTTTAAAGAACTCTACGAAACAGCAGAACGTAACACACGTTTACGCAAGAAAACAATTCGTGCCAGTGAACTGTTTGGTGCGTTTATGGAAGAGCGTAAAAACACAGGACGCATTTATCTAATGAATGTGGATCATGCTAACACGCACAGTCCATTTGATGAGCGAGTTGCTCCAATTCATATGAGTAACCTATGTTGTGAGATTGACTTACCCACAGTACCTCTTAATGATGTTAAGGATGAAGATGGACGTATTGCACTTTGCACACTAAGCGCAATTAACTGGGGCAATGTTAAATCACCTAAAGATTTTGAAAAGATGTGTACACTAGCAGTTCGTGGACTTGATGCACTGCTAAGTTACCAGAATTATCCAGTACGTGCGGCAGAGCTTGCTACACAGGAGTTCCGCCCACTGGGCGTAGGCATTATTAACTTTGCATACTTCCTAGCACGTCAAGGTCTTTCTTATAGCGATCCAAGTGCTATCGCCGTTGTTGATGAATATGCTGAAGCATGGAGTTACTACTTGCTTAAAGCATCTGCGGATCTTGCACAAGAACAAGGAGCCTGTCTCCGTTGGAAGGATCTAAAGAGTGCTGAAGGTAAACTACCAATTGACACATACAAGCGAGAAGTTGATGAGCTAATAGCACCACAAGAGCGTATGCCTTGGGCAGAACTACGTGAGCAGATTCGTGAACACGGACAGCGTAATGCTACGCTAATGGCGATCATGCCTGCTGAAACTTCAGCACAGATTTCAAATGCTACCAACGGCATTGAGCCACCACGTGCTCTAGTAAGCGTTAAGCAAAGCAAGCATGGCGCACTACGACAGGTTGTTCCAGGTTACTGGAGACTTAAAAACAAATATGAACTACTGTGGGACCAAAAGAGCCCAGAAGGATATCTCAAGCTATGTGCAGTATTGCAGAAATATATTGACCAAGGCATGAGTGTTAATACCAGTTACAATCCTCAGTTTTTTGAAGATGAAAAGATCCCAATGAGTACAATGCTACAGCATCTTCTACTCTGCTATAAATATGGAATTAAACAGTTGTACTATTTCAACACCTATGATGGACAAGGTGAAGTTGATATAGACAAACTCACCACACAGGTACAACAACCTAATGTGCAAGAACAAGAATTAACTGCCGTGGACCAGGAAGACTGCGATAGTTGCGTAATTTAAGGAAATAAAAATGACAGTCTTTAGCTCTAAAAAAATTGACCACACCAAGTCTTTAGCATTTCTAGACAAAAATGGTGGCAATGGCATTCAACGTTACGATGTTGTGAAATATCAACAGTTTGAAAAACTAACTGACAAACAACTTGGCTTTTTCTGGAGACCAGAAGAAGTAGATATCTTGCGTGATGCCAAAGACTTTAAAGAACTAACAGACCACGAAAAGCATATTTTTACATCAAACCTAAAGCGTCAGATCCTATTAGACAGTGTGCAAGGCCGTTCACCTAACCTAGCACTACTTCCTATTGTTACACTTCCTGAGCTTGAAACATTCATTGAAACTTGGGCATTTAACGAAACCATCCACAGTCGCAGTTACACACACATTATTCGCAATGTGTAC